>Ga0116217_10000450_pt1 | contig 43215 bp, 36 predicted proteins | sample Sb_taG_6_FD_89697 | JGI IMG/M metagenome (GOLD analysis project Ga0116217, IMG submission 89697) | Peat soil microbial communities from Weissenstadt, Germany - Sb_50d_4_PS metaG | ecosystem: Environmental > Terrestrial > Soil > Wetlands > Peat | place: Germany: Weissenstadt | collected 2010-09-21 | reverse complement strand
TGGGCGATCAGCCGCTCGCCGCCGCCGACCTGAACACGGAAGAATATCCCGGCTTCCCCACCGACATGCAGGCGCAATATATGGCGCTCGCCACGCAGGCCGCGGGCACGTCGATTATCACGGAAAATATTTTTGAGAACCGCTTCATGCACGCGCAGGAACTAGTCCGCATGGGCGCCAACATCAAGATCGAAGGCCATCGTGCCATCGTCCGCGGAGGAACTCCGCTCAGCGCCGCCGCCGTGCTTGCGTCCGACCTGCGCGCCTCGGCCTCGCTGGTGCTCGCTGCGCTGGTCGCCGACGGCGAAACCATCATTGACCGCGTTTATCACCTGGATCGTGGCTACGAGAACATCGAAGAAAAGCTGAAAGCCGTTGGCGCCGAAATTCGCCGCGTGGGCAACATCTTCCCCAAACGAGCCGCAGCCCCGGCACAGTCGTGAAGGCAGTTGCGAAGACAGTCGTGAAGACAGTATTTAAGAAGGATTACTCCCGCCAAAACACGTGGAAGATCCCCGTCTGCAGGCTGTGCGGAAACTTGCGCATGACTTCCGCACGTATCTCGGGGTTCATCCTGGCAGTGGGGAAGAGCGGAGCTTCGTTGATGACTACCAGTTTCAGATCGTCGGATTGCAGCGCTTTCAACACTTGCTCGGGCGGCGCGCCCCCATCGTTGTTTGTTACGTTCTTCAGCCCGGAGAGGAAATACAGCTCCGGACAGTCATTGGCCGCATACATCAACCCGTTGGGCGAATGCTGCTGCAGAAAACGAGTCAGGCCTTCAAAATTCGCGGCGTAGTTGATCCGTAATCCACCCGCTCGCTCCAGATGGAGTTCATCCATCCGTCCCACTTTGTGGGTGAATTCATATACATAATCCGGAACCAGCATAACCACGCCAAAGAGCAAATAAAAAACCGTCACTGCGGCCAACACATACGTGCCCGGCTGCTTCCTGGCCGTCGCCACAATCGCCACCGCGGCCAGCAGCGTCAGCGGCAACGAGTAGGACAAATAAATCGACGCGGCCCATGGATACTGCACCAGCGTGCACACCGCCGCCAGGGAAATCAGTAGCATGATGCGCTGCTGTTGGAGTTTTGTTGGGCCGCTCCGCTTGCCTGCCGTCAGTACGACAGCCGCGCCCAACAACACTACCAGCGGAGTCAGCGTCGCAGCTGAATACCACACTCCCAGGATGATCCGGTCTGACGCCTCAGCCTTTACGAACATCACCGCCAACCCCAGGGTGACAGCCGCGCCTACGATTATTCCTTGAAATTCGCGCAAGTACATCGCCGCCGCAATCAATCCCACTAATACCAGCGCGAAGATGCTTTTTTCGATCGACACAGGACGGAGCAGTCCCAGTGCGATCGTGCGTGTGACTGCGCTTGACGTCACCCCCGAAAGAAACTGGCCGATCGCTCCCGAGCGCGCATACGGCATCAGGAAAACAATCACTGGGCCTATGACTCCGCCGAGGAATGGAATCACCGCCCGGAATATTGTTTTGAATCGCTGCGTTGATCCTGCCCGGATGCTCCGTTCTCCAAGCAGGATCAGCACCACCACCACTGTGGAGGGCAGCACGAAGTGGTAGAACTCCGCCATGCCCAACCGCGCGTGCAGGACATCGAGCAATATGGCCAGGAACAACATCAGCGCGCTCACACTGAAGATGCGATACGACCAGCTGTTGTTCGAACTCTCCCCTGCGCCAATTTCGTCGGCACTTTCGCTCTGTTCCAGAAAGGCCAGAAACAGAAGCGCACCCGCAACGTAGTACGCCCCAATCACTTTGATCAGGATCGACACGCCGCCGCACACTCCGGCAACAAAAAGCCATCGACGCGTCCGCACATCCAGGTAGCGGAGTAGCGCCGCCGCTCCAAACGTCGCGAAGAACAGGTTGTACCAGGAAGGCATGGCCGCTGGGTAATTTGGATACCCCCACGCCACCGCCAGCAGCGTGATTGCTCCGGCGGCAAGCGCCGAAGTAAAGCGCAGCGCAACGTAATACACAGCCGGAAGCCAGGCCAGGAAAAACAGAAACACGCAGATGCGCAACGACATCAGATTCACGCCGAACGCTCGAAACGCCAGCGCATGAATAAAACTGAGACCCCCGGTGTAGATCTCCGCAAAATCGCGATGCGGAAGTTGCCCCTGCATAGCGCGCAGCGCGCTTTGGCTCAGAGTCCCGTCGTCGGACGGAGCCCAGCCCCGGCTGATGTGGAACCCGGCATAAATTCCGGCAACGACCAGAACCACAGCCAACACCGTCCAACGAACCAGCCAGCTTTGCCCAGCGGTCAGCGCTGTTGCTTCACGCTCGCTGGCGGGCTCCAGCGGTTCCGCGCTCTCTTCGTGAACCCTTATTTCCACGCGCAACGTTTCTCCGCTCAACGCGGGATCGATTAGCGCAGTTGGCTTCGCGGCGGCCTTCTCCATTTTCTCGTTCACTTCGCCTCCAGTGCCGCTAGCCGCACTCTTGCTTCTTTACTGTCCGGGTTCAGTTGCAATGCTTGCTGATACTCTGTCCGCGCGGCGGACACATTCCCGTTGCCTTCAAACGATACGGCCAGCCAATAGTGATAGTCCCAAACCTTCGGATCCATGGCCACCGCCTGCCGCAGGTAAGGCTGGGCCTCCGCGCTCCGTCCATCTTGCAGAAGTGCGCGCCCCAGAAAATGTTTTGGCGCCGCTTGCTCCGGCACTAGCTGCACTGCGCGTGACAGCAGTTGTTCTGCGTCCTTATACTGGCCGTCGACCAAGTGGATGTTGCCGCAGTTGTAGAGCGCCGAATACAGATCTGGTTCCTTCTGCAAGATTTCAGAACACAGCGCAAACGCCCGCTCATAGTCGCCCATTTGGCCATACAGTCCGGCGAGCCCCGCCATGCCTACCTCCGACTTGGCGTAATCCGGATTCACCCGGTCGAGCCAAGCGCGGCCTTCCTCGAATCGACCGGCGTGGATGTAGACTTCCGCCAGCGTCAGCGGCCCGTAACCATACTCGGGATGGTCCCTTACCACCGCCTCGGCCAGTTCAATCGCACGATCGTTCGCGCCGCCCTTGCTGTACTCTTTCGCTAGCCCCACCATGGTGTACGGATTCCCCGGATACAGCGATTGCCCACGTAGCAGCACCATCAGATCGTTTGCCCAGTACACCTGCTGTGCAATCGATGCGCACGCATAACCACCGCACAACACGACCACCGCGCAAATCTGCACAGCCTGGGCGCTCCATCCCTTGATGGATGGCAGCCGCCGCAGGCCCATCGCCGCGAGAATGGCAAATCCGATCGACGGCAAATACAGGTAACGGTCGCGCACAAAATCGCCGTTGCTGAAGTTTCGCAGATACAGCGCGGGCGCGATTCCGAGCAGCAGCCACCATCCCGCAAACGCGACGATGTGATGCCCGGCGCGCCGATTCCAATACCACAATCCAATCAGCGCCGCCCCCAACACCGCTGCCGGCGCCACCACCTGGATAGAAATTGCGCCCGCGCCGGTTACGTATGGCGTGTAATAGAGTCCCGTAATGCCCAGCGGGACTAGCAACTGCCGCAGATAAATGGACATCACCAGCGGCAAAGTCCGTGCCATGTCCATCATTCCGTGATCGGGATTAAACTGCCCAGTTGTTTGCGCCAGAGCGTGTCGGCGCAGCAGCGCATAAGCGACCGTTACTACCGCGTACGGGGCCGCCTCGATCGCCGCCGCAATCACTCTCTTTACCGGCGATGATTTCTTTTCCCCCGGGTTCAGCCATGCGTAGATTCCCACCAGCGCTGAAAATACGACCGCCATTTCCTTCGTCAGCAGCGCGCACGCGAGCAGCGCCAGCGACGCGAGCCACCATGCCGTTCTCTTCTTCTTTTCGAGATTACGCTGGGGATCCCGCCCGTTAAGAAATGCCACAAAAGCCAGCGCTGCAAACGCCGCCACCATCGTGTCCGAAGCTGCGGAAACCCAGGTGACCGGCTCAATGTGAATCGGATGCAGCGCAAAAATCAGCGCCGCCAGAGCGGCCGTCCAGTACTCCAATCCCAGTTTCCACGCCAGCCAGAAAACCGCCAACACTGCCGCCACATGGAGGACAACCGCTCCCAAGTGCCATCCCCACGGCCGCAACCCGAACAACGTGTAATTCAGCATTGACCACGCTACGAACAGCGGCCGGTAATACACCTGATGGCGCGCCACGTGATACCACAGGTCACTCGTGAACGCCCGCGGCAGATTGCTCCATGTGCGGATGATCGGACTGTTCACAATCTGGGGCCAGTCGTCCCACACAAACTCGAAAGACAGCGAGCCGCTGTAAAGCACAAACGTGACCAGTCCGAGCAAGGGCAGCAGGATGCTCGGCCGCCGCAGATACTGGGCCAGCAATTCCGCAGCGCCAGGTTCCGGATGTTGTTGTGCCTGGGTCATGTACTTCGCGTCCAGAGTCGACACTCCGCCCTCAATCAGCCCATACTAAGCTCCCCCTCCTCTGAGCGCATGTTACTCAGGTTACCTAGGTGTGCCACTTATTCAGGCATTTCGTCCTCTTATTTATGCGACGATCATTCCATGGGGTCTGTCACAGGAGCCAAAACCGCCAAGGTGTCGCCGCCGGTTTTGTGCGTCGATCTGGATGGCACTTTGATCCGAGGCAACGTGCTTTGGGAGTGCGTCCTCGTCCTCCTCAAGACCCGCCCCATCATGCTGTTGCTGCTACCGTTCTGGCTGCTTTCGGGACGCGCCTCGCTCAAGCGCAAGCTCGCCGCCAGAATCAAACTCGACCCCGCCCGGCTTCCCTACCGGCAGCAAGTTCTTGATCTTCTGCAGCGGGAAAAAGCCCTCGGCCGCCGCATCGCGCTCGTGACCGCCGCCGACCGCGAATTGGCCGAAACAATTTCCAGTCATCTCGGCCTCTTCGATGAAGTCCACGCCAGCGACGGCGAACTGAACCTCAAGGGAGCAAACAAGGGTGCGTTTCTGGCCCAGCACTTCGCTCAGACCGGCTTCGAATATGTGGGCGACTCCTCCGCCGATGTCGAAGTCTGGCGCAGCGCACGAGGGGCTTACGTGGTGGGCACCGAAGCCCGTGCCGAGCAAGCCGCCGCTGTAACCACGCTTAGAGACACGATCCTCGAACCGCGGGCATCGTTCGGCGCGTCGTGTCGCATGTGGATCAACGCTTTGCGCGGACATCACTGGGCGAAGAACCTATTGCTCTTCCTGCCCCTTGCGCTATCCCACAATCTGGCGCCCGAGCCCCTGGTCCGCACTCTCGTTGGCTTCGCGCTTTTCGGATGTTGCGCGTCTGGACTTTATATTCTCAACGACCTCCTCGATCTCCATTCCGATCGCGAGCATCCCTGGAAAAAAGGGCGCCCATTTGCCACCGGCGAAATCTCGATCCCCGGAGGCTTAGTCGCCTCGTTCATCCTGCTATCTGCCGCACTCGGGCTTGGCTTTTTCCTTGACGTGCTATTCGGGTTGGCCCTGCTCGGATACGCTGCACTTACAATGCTTTATTCGCTTTATCTCAAGAAGATTGCTCTGCTTGACGTCTTCGTTCTTTCCAGCTTCTATAGCTTTCGCATTCTTGCGGGGGCTCTGATTTCCGACACTCCACTGTCACAGTGGTTTATCGCGTTCTCCATGTTCTTTTTTCTTAGTCTCGCGATGGCGAAACGTTACTCGGAGTTACTGCACGCCAGCGACTTAGTTAAGGCGGGTAACTCTGGACGCGGCTACCATACCGGCGACCGTGAACTTCTGCTTTCGCTCGGCGTCGGCAGCAGTTTTTCCGCTGTTGTCATTTTCAGTCTCTACGTTCACAGTCAAGACGTGCTTCTGCTCTACTCCTCGCCGGAGGTTCTGTTTCTGCTTTGCCCCATCGTTCTTTATTGGCTCAGTCGAACCTGGCTACTGGCACATCGCGGAGAATTGAAGGAAGACCCAGTCACACTCGCCATCCGGGACCCGGCCAGTTACGGGGTAGCCCTGGCTTCGGCCGCGGTCATCGCCGCAAGCATGATACACATGAACTGGTAGGGTAGTAAGAAGATACTGGGCCAATTGGCCTTCAAAGTTATTGAACTTGCTTTCGGCACACTTGGTATGTCCGGTCAAACAGCCGCAACTTTGCGCAAAAAACCCGCAGCCCTGCAGCCCACGGAACGCATTTTATCGTGGGGACGTTACCCGAAGACCGCACACCAACACATCTATAAACCTGCATGGAACGATCAAGTGCCGGAAATCCTCAAGGCTGCCGCACCCGGCTCACTGCTTCCATATGGCCTGGGCCGCAGCTACGGTGACTCTTGTCTCAACGACGGCCGTCAACTGATCGACTGCCGTCGCCTGAACCGCATCCTCGGTTTCGACGAGTCCACGGGGATGGTCAGTTGCGAAAGCGGCGTCAGCCTCTCGGATATTCTCGACGTATTCCTGCCGAAAGGATGGTTCCTTCCGGTCACGCCCGGGACCCGCTTTGTCACCGTCGGAGGAGCCATCGCCAACGACGTCCACGGCAAGAACCATCACCGTGCTGGCACCTTCGGCGCTCACGTCCACCAAATCGGTCTGCATCGCTCCCACGACGGCCTGGTAGTTTGTAATGCGGAAGAGAATCCGGACATGCTTCGCGCCACCGTCGGCGGCCTCGGACTGACCGGCGTGATGGCGTGGGCAGACATCCAACTCAAGCGCGTGCGTGGTCCGTTGATTGATGTCGAATTCATCCCCTTTCAGTCTCTGAAATCCTTCCTCGACCTGAGTCGCGAAAGCGACGGCCGCTTTGAATACACGGTTGCCTGGCTCGACTGTTTCGCCGGGAGGAACGCGCGCGGCATCTTCTTCCGCGGCAATCATTCGGCCGAATCTGGAAGGATAATTCGCTCGAAAGGCGGCCCGAAAGTGCCTTTCGCGTTGCCCGGTTGGTGGCTGAACCGTTACACGATCAAGGCGTTCAACACCGCCTACTATCGCGCGCACGCGGCGAGGAAAGGCACGTCGGTTGTTCCTTGCAATTCGTTCTTCTACCCACTCGACTCCTTACGCCAATGGAACCTGCTCTACGGCAAGAATGGATTCCTGCAATACCAGTGCGTCATCCCGGAGAGTAACGTCGAAGCTTTCGAGGAGTTACTCGACCTTGTCGCTCACTCCGGCATGGGATCATGCCTGGGCGTTTTGAAGCAGTTCGGATCGGCGCCCCCTGCGGGCATGCTCTCGTTTCCCCGACCCGGACTGACGCTGGCTCTCGACTTCGCCATGCGCGGAGAGCGCACGCTCCAACTGCTGCGATCCTTTGACCGAATCGTCCTCGAAAGCGGCGGCGCTCTTTACCCCGCAAAAGACGCGCGCATGAGCCCGGCATTGTTCGAAGCATCGTTTCCACAGTGGCGCAGTTTCGTTCCTTTCATTGACCCCAAGATGTCGTCATCTTTCTGGCGCCGAGTCACGGAGGCGCAATGACGGTAACCACCAGCTCCTCGACACCGCGAGTCAAGCGCATGCAGAGGATCGTGATCCTCGGCGCTACCTCGGGCATCGCACTCGAAGTCCAGCGTCAACTCGCGCAGCAGGAATGCGAGTTGCTCCTGGTCGCTCGCTCCCCCGAACGCCTGGTGGCGTTGCAGTCGGACCTTCTGGCTCGTGGTGCGAAGCAGGTTCTAACGTGCGCGGCCAATCTGGCTTCCATCCCTCACCATGCCGGAATCTTCGATTTTGTGCGCCGTTCATTCCCTGACTTCGACACCGTCCTGCTCGCCTACGGCACCATGCAGGACCAGAAAGATTCAGAAGATTCTGTCGACGCGCTCCTCGACGAACTGAACGTCAACTTTGTGAGCGCAACCGCGCTGCTGACTCTTTTCGCTGCTGACCTTGAGCAGAGACGCACTGGATGCCTGGCCGCTCTCACCTCGGTCGCCGGAGATCGCGGGCGCCGCTCCAACTATGTGTACGGTTCCGCGAAAGGCGCGCTCTCCTTATTTCTTCAGGGACTGCGCAGCCGCCTGCATCCTGCCGGCGTGCGCGTCATTACCATCAAGCCCGGTCCGGTCCGGACTCCAATGACCGATCACTTGCCGAACTCGGCACGCTTTGCCGATCCGGAGCAGGTCGCGCGCGACATCGTACGCGCCCTTGAACACCGCTCGCCTGACGTCCTTTACACTCCACGAATCTGGCGTTACGTCATGACTGCCGTCGGGCAGATTCCGGAAAGCATCTTCAAGCGATTGTCGTTCTGATCGGCAGAGGCGAAATAAAAAAGGGCCGCATCGCTGCGGCCCTTCACATTTACCGAGAACTGATAACTGTTCCTAGCGTCTTCCGCGTCCGCCACCGCCGCCAGAGTGGCCACCACCGTGACCTCCCGAACCACCGCCGGGACCGCGACCCGGGCCGCCGCGACCGCGCCGCCGGCGATTGCGATCACGATCACCGCCACCGCCGCTGGGACGTCCGTCACGCGAACCTTCCGGACGCGCGGCACCCGCCTCTACCGACGCTACCACTCCATCCACACGGTTGAAGTTCGGCTCATCATCCGCATCGAAATCCGCGCCGCCTTCGATTACTGCCGTGGGTGCGCCCTGTGGCGTTAACGGCGCCTGACTTGACGACGAAAGATCCGCTGCCTCGCCCGTTGGTTCTGGAAGCGGAGCCCCGCCCATTTTGGCGCGCTGTTCTTTCAGAATCGCCTTCCGGGACAGCTTGATCCGGTTGCCTTCGACGGCCAGAACCTTCACCAGCACCTGGTCGCCTTCTTTCAGTTCATCGCGAACATCCTTGATCCGGTGTTCGGCGACTTCGCTGATGTGCAGCAGTCCGTCCAAGCCCGGCAGAATTTCGACGAATGCCCCGAAATCCGCCAAGCGGCTGACCTTCCCGAGATACGTCTTGCCCACCTCGGCCGAGGCTGTCAGATCGCGGATAATCTGCAAGGCTTTATTCGCCGAAACTTCATCGTTCGAAGCCACGTTGACCTTGCCCGAATCTTCCACGTCGATCTTCACGCCGGTCTGCTCGATGATGCTGCGGATCATCTTGCCACCGGGCCCAATCACGTCGCGAATCTTGTCCACCGGAATTTGCAGGGTGTAGATACGCGGCGCGTACGCCGAAACCTTCACGCGACCTTCGGTGATTACCTCGTCCATTTTTCCGAGAATGAACAACCGGCCGCGCTGCGCCTGCGCCAGCGCCTCGCGCATGATCTGCGAAGTGATGCCGGCGACTTTAATATCCATCTGCAGCGCGGTGATGCCGTCCTTGGTTCCGGCAACTTTGAAATCCATGTCGCCGTAATGATCTTCCGCGCCCGCTATGTCGGTCAGGATGGCGTAGTTGTCGCCTTCCTTCACCAATCCCATCGCGACGCCGGCTACCGGAGCCTTCAAGGGCACGCCCGCATCCATCAGCGAGAGTGAGGCGCCGCAAATTGTGGCCATCGACGACGATCCGTTCGACTCCAGAATGTCGGAGACGACGCGCATCGCGTAAGGCCAGTTGTCTTCGGTCGGAAGCACCGCCGAAACCGCACGCTCGGCAAGTGCGCCATGGCCGATCTCGCGACGGCCTGCGCCGCGCATAAATCCAACTTCTCCGACAGAGAACGGCGGAAAATTGTAGTGCAGCATGAAGCGCTTCTTGGCTTCGCCTTCGAAGCCTTCGAGACGCTGCATGTCGTCGCTGGTGCCAAGCGTGGTGGTAACCAACGCCTGAGTTTCACCGCGAGTGAACACGGCGCTGCCGTGCGCGCGCGGCAGGACACCGGCCTCAATCCAGATTTCGCGGATCTGGTCGAAAGCGCGCGCGTCGGGACGCCGCTTGTGATCGATGACCTGGTTGCGGAAAATGCGCTCGCGCAGGATTTCGTAGTACTTCTTGACCTTCGCCTTGCCGGCGGCATCGTCTTCGGGCACGGCGGCCAGTAGTTCCTTCTCCAGCACGCGAACCAGTTCGTAGCTCTCGGCTTTCGGATGTTTCGCGGTGTCAAGCGCGTCGGCCAGTCGTCTGCCGATTTGCCCTTCCAGGCCCTTGAAGTAAACTTCGTCGAATTCCGGCGGCGTCACCGAGCGTTTCGGCTTGCCAACTTTGCCGCGCAGTTCGCTGATCGCGGCACAGATTTTCTTGATTTCGGTGTGCGCGAACTCGATCGCGTCCACTACCGTCTCTTCTTTTACTTCTTTCGCGCCCGACTCGATCATGACAATCGCGTCAGCCGTGCCTACGACCATGATGTTGAGCAGGCCGTCACGCATTTCCGTGTAGGTGGGATTGGCAATGAACCGGCCTTCCACCAGGCCGACGCGCACCGCGCCGATCGGCCCAAGAAACGGAATATCGGAGACGGTGAGCGCAGCCGAAGCAGCGTTGATGCCGCAGACATCGGGATCGTTTTCGGTGTCGGCGGAGAGAACGAAGGCAATGACCTGAGTCTCGCACTGGAAGCCTTCGGCGAACATGGGACGAATCGGCCGGTCAATCTGCCGGCAGGTGAGAGTTTCGCGCTCGCTCATGCGCCCTTCGCGTTTGATAAAGCCGCCGGGGATGCGTCCGCCGGCGTATGTATATTCGCGGTAGTCGACGGTGAGTGGAAAGAAGTCGATGCCGGTGCGGGGCTCGGGATTGGCGGTAGCGGCGGCGAGAACTACGTTTTCGCCGAAACGCACGACGGCAGCGCCGCCCGCCTGCTTGGCAAGTTTTCCAGTTTCAATAGAGAGTTGTTTCCCGCCGGCGATTTCGACGGTTACTTTGCTGACTTCAGGCTTCATAGATCATCCTTTGTGGGCAGAAGGGCAAGCGCGGGCACGGAGTTCGCGTGAGCAGGCGGATGCCAGGCGGCGGTTGGGAACGCACTTTGCTAAGGCTCTCGTGATCTGGAAACCCAAGTCTGGAAAACCAGTCTGGAACCGGCTCCACACGGAGCCAGTCGCGCCGTTACTTGCGGATGCCGAGCTTCGAAATAACGGATTTGTACCGTTCCGAGTCGTACTTCTTCAGGTAGTCGAGCAGACTACGGCGTCGGCTCACCATCATGAGAAGTCCGCGGCGCGAGCCGTGGTCTTTCTGGTGCGTCTTGAAGTGTTCCGTCAATTGACCAATGCGTTCGCTCAACAGCGCGATTTGAACTTCGGGACTTCCGGTATCGGTAGCGTGCGTACGATACGTGTCAACTACGGACTGTTTTTGCTCTCTGGCTAGCACTAACCTGTTGCACTCCTGTCTCTTCTCGTTTTCGTAACGATTTCGATGGTAACACGGCGTTGACGAAGGTGGCAAACCGAACTCCGGTTCTCACTTCTCGGAAAAACGCCGGATCATTGCCGGTATGCGTCGCGGCTCGGTCAAGGTTATAATATGGTCCAGACTCGAAATAAACGACGGATGTAACAATCCTCCGGTTTATTGCAGGGACCCAAGCTGGGCTATGCCTACGGGCTCTGCGTGTAGCCAGCCATTATAAAAATTAGAAATACGGGGAGATTCATATGCCACGAGGTCGATCGACTTTTACCAAACGTCAGAAAGAACAAGCGCGCCAACAGAAACAGCGGGACAAGAACGAGCGCAAAACCCAGCGCAGACAGGATCAACCGGAAGGCGTTGCGGTGGTAGACGAAGCGGAAGAATTGCGTCAGATGCGTGAGCACGCCGCGGAGCAGGCAGCGCTGTTCGGCATTGGCAGCAACGACGACGAAACTGATCCTGTCGAACTACTCACCCCGCACAGCAAGCCAGCCGGTCACTAACAACCAGCTAGTGGAGGGACGGGCGTCTCGCCTGTCCAGCGGTTCGGCGGCCGGGCGGGGACGCCCGGCGCTCCACCAACCAGAGTTAACAAAGAAGTTAAACGAAGACCTCACCCGGCAACGCAGTCAGTGTCCGTGATGCCAGGGTGTTTTCTACAAACCGCTTCGGACGATCGCTGGCCGCTCCATTCACTTGCTTGCGTTCGATGCGCAGCTTCAAGGTGCGCTCGATGTTGCGGAGATCCAGGACCTCCACGCCGGTGACCAGTGTCGAAGCTCGGCCTTGAGAGCCAGCCCGTCCCGTACGCCCGACGCGATGGATGAAATCTTCCGCCATCTTCGGTAGGTCGTAGTTGATCACGTGCGCCACGTCATCGCAATGCAACCCACGCGATGCAATATCGGTCGCAACCAGCACCTGGTGGCGGCCTTCCTGAAAGCCGCTCAACGCGGCGTTACGCTGCGACTGGGTGCGATCGCCGTGAATCATGGCCGCCGAGAAGCCGTCACGTTCCAGTTCCTGGGCCAGCCTTTGCGCGCCGCGCTTAGTGCGCGTGAAGATCAGCGTCTGTCCCTTTTCTTCATAGAGCAACTGGCGGAGCACGTCCAATTTCTCGGACGGCCGCACTTCATAGGCTTCGAGCGTCACGCTCTCCGCCGGCTTCAGCACCGAGCCCAGCGCCACTCGCACCGGTTCGCGCGTATAGTCACTCACCAGCGAAGCCACGGATTGCTCCATGGTGGCCGAGAAACACAGGGTCTGCCGGCGCTGCGGCAGGATTTGCAGGATGCGCCGAATGGCTGGAAGGAAACCCATATCCAGCATGCGATCGGCTTCGTCGAGCACGAGAATTTTCACGTGACGCAGGTCCGCGAACTTGCGGGTGATGAAATCCTGCAGGCGTCCCGGAGTCGCAATTACAAATTCGCAGCCGGAACGGAGACTGTTGATCTGCGCCTTTTCTGCCACGCCGCCGATTACCAGCGCCGCCTTCGGCATGTTCTTGTCGCGCAGTTGTTCGTACTGCTCGTGAACCTGCATAGCCAATTCACGCGTCGGCAACAGGACCAGAGCGCGGACGTTCTTGGCGGATTCAGGTTTCAATGCTTCGGCGCGCAGCATCTCGATGATCGGAATCAGGAACGCGAGCGTCTTGCCAGTGCCGGTTTGGGCGGTGCCAATCACGTCCTTGCCTTCAAGGGCGGGGGTAATGGCGCGTGCCTGGATGGGTGTGAGGGTAATGAATTGAGCTGCCGCCAACTTCTGCTGCAAGGCAGCAGACAAGGGCAGTTCGGTAAATGTGGTCATTCGATTGTTTTCTTTCTGGAGGGGCTTACTTTCAATTTCTCAGACACGAGTCCGAGTTCGCATGCCGCTCTATTTGAATTTGGCGCTGGAACCAAACGGCGGGCAGGAAATGCGGAGGTGATGCGGATCCAACAGGATCCCCGCGTGACGAGCAAACCGTAGCAAAAGCGTTAACAGCAGTATAGCAGAAGAAGCTGCCTCGCGGGGTTACGTCGGTCATGGCAAACCGGCTACCCCAGCAGGCCACCTCGCGGCGCCCCGTCCAAATTCGCTTGGACGGGGCACCGATAGGCGGCTACTTACCCTTAGCTCATTTCTCGGCGGTTATGGCGCGGTTATGGCATCGATAAAGGTGAGGCCGTTAGGAGTGCCATACCCGGTTGCATTGTCCCAGCCGTGCGTGACCGTGAGCGAACTGTCGATCCCGAACCCGAAGTCCAGAAACTCGCCGCCACCCGCCGGCCACAGTGTGCTGGTGAAGTTCTTGTTGCCGTAGACGGATCCAGCGAAGAGATCGGAGGCCGTGTACGTGGTGGTGCCATTCAAGTCCGTGATCGTCCCCGCCACGTTGTTCGATGAGCTATCGGTTTTGGGAAGTACATCCTGAATCCCACCGTAAGGCAGAGCAGCGATAGCGGGCGCTGCCTGGCCCAGGGGGTGCCCGGCCGCCTTGTTAGCGATCGCCCAGATACCGGTGAAGATAGGGCTGGACAAGCTAGTGCCGCCCCAGCAGCATTGCAGCTCCTGTACCCCACTAACCGTAACCATGACGGTCACGCCCGTGTAGGGGTCAGCGAGCGCGGAGACATCGGGCGTTTGCCGGCCTTTGCCGGGAAGCGACGCCTGCCACGATGGCTTGGGCCAGAAGATGCTCTGGCCGCCGCCGCCGCCGCCGAGAAGGCCGAGCGTTTCCGGCGGGTCGAGGACCTCCCCGGGGAATGACAGGAAGCTAACCGTATCGCCCCAGGAGGTGGTGATGGTCGATCCCGGATGACTGAGGTCATTCAGGATCGAAGTACCGCCGACAGCGGTGGCATGAGGAGCGACCGAAGGGACGCCGGGCGCGCCCAGCGGAGTGCCCAGGCCACTGTCGCCACCATCGCCAGTGGAGAAATTGGCGGAGACGCCTTGGGCGGTTGCGATCTCAAGCGCCTCGTCCCAGGAAGTCTGTTCGAGGGGCCCGGAGACGATGTCAGTGTCTTCTTCATAGCTGTTGGAGATTGCGTAGCCGAGACCATTGTTGGCCACGTAATCAATCGAGTACTGAAAGTCCTCGCTATCCTGGCCATTGGTGGCGACGACAAGGATATTAGCTCCGGGAGCGATGGTGTGCGCCGATTGAACATCCATAGCGATCTCAATTTCCCAACCGGTGAGTATCCCTGCGTTCGGGGCAGGTTTGCCCTCTGGGTAAATGATGCTGAAGTTGTTCTTGTTGAGGAGTGGCAGGCCGGTCAACTTGAAGTAGGCATTGGCGTCCTTCTCGATGGTCGGATATCCGTAGCCCTCCATCAGAACGACCGTCTGGCCGTTGCCATCGAGTCCCTGTTCGTAAACCGCGTTGAGGCCATAAGCAGTCTGCAACTGCTGCGGCTGGTAGGCGCAGGGTATCCCATCCTCTTCATATACGGTGCCGGTGTAGGTGGCTTCTGGCAGAACATCCCCGAACTCCAGGGTGACGGTTTGCGGCGCGAAGAGACACTGAGTGGTAATAAATCCGGGTGGGAAACTGGACTTGTTGGCGAGTTTGCTGAGCGGCAATGGAGCGTAGGGTTTTCCGGTGCGCATGTTAACAGCGCGCGCAATGAGCGGCCGCACCTGGTGGCTTTCCAGTCCGGCGACCGTGGAGACATAGTTCCCTGCCTCACCGCTGAGCTGGGCATTCTTGACGTTGGCGCGGAAGACTCTTCCGTTGTGCTCGAACTGGTGGAGTTCAGTGTTGAAGGCGCTCTCGACATTGGCGATGGTGCCGCGGGCGCGGACGGTGAAGCCGATGGGATCAGCGGACAAAATGGTGAGTCCGTGGCCCTGGAGTTCGCGAATGACGGTCTGGCGCTGCTCTTCCGCGGGTGCGTACTTCTTGAGGTCGGCGTTGGTCATCCAATGGTGGAAGGTCGGCGATGCGTGGTCGTAGAGTGCGTCGACGGCTTTGTCGAACGCGGCCTTATCGCTGAGCTTGTAGTGGACTGTGATGTTGATCTCGCTCGATGGATCGGGACGCCCGAGGTCATGGGCAATGCGAATGCCGGCGGGCACATTGCTTTCCACCCGCTGGGCAAATGCTGAAGAGGCTCCCCCTGCGAAGAGCGCGATCAGCAGAATAACGGACATTTTTCTGAGCGACCTTTGGGTCATAATTTTCTCCTTTGCAATCTGAGTACAAGTGGAATTACGAACGGAATGCGGGGTCCGTCGAATACTTTTGGTCCGAGGACACACACTCTCACGGAAGAAGCGGTCTGGCAAGGCTGACGCGAATTCTCGCATCGGCCGGTGGCAGCAATTTATATACGAAGATTCACTCGGCTGTACAGAAAAAATCAGTTTCGCGAAACTCTTTTTTCTGAAGTGCAAATATATTCACTTTTGTCTTGTTGAACGAGTTACCCAGCCCCAGGCCGGTTTGCCGGGGAGACTTTCGCGATTCGGGTGTGGACAACGAGGCAAGAACCAGTTCAGTACACCGCAATTTTCCCACGGATCACCACCACCGACGCCGCCGGCAAATCATAGACGGTGTCTTTGTTGCCATCCTGTTTCGAGCGCAAAATCGGTCCGTCGGGATCAGCCGTGCCGTTGGTATAGGCAACCACGGTGTGGGCAGCAGCGATTTCAGCGTGCGCCATGAAGCGAGTGCGGGGAGGGTTCCACTTGTACTGCGCGCTGCCGAAAGTCGCAATCTCGACCGGACCGGAAAAAGTCGCTGCCGAATCGGCGTCTCCGCGAAACGCAATGCGAACGCGGTGGGCGTTGTGCTGATCGCGATTCACGACCAACAGCGACCATTGGCCATCGGGACGCTTCAAAGCGTAGGCAGTGACCAGTTCACGGTCAGCGCCGTCGTCGAGATCGGACTTGGCCGAATAGACCTGATGCTCGCCGCCAGCGGGCTGCGCCCACTCCAGGTTAATCAGTTGCGCCACAAAGAATTGCGCCAGCGGCTGCTGAATTTTGTACGCAGCGTCAACCGTGAACATGCCAAAGGTGCCCGGAGAATCGTTGCAACCCGGCTCCATCTGCAAGGGCAGATAGTGGAAGTAATAGACGCCCTTGGCGCCCGCGTCGAGCAGCGATCCGATGTAATCCGCCAGCCAGATGCCGGAGAAAATGTCCTGATAGGTTTCACTGGCCCCGGATGAAAGATTTCCCTCGGTAATGAACATCGGCATGTAGGCGGGGACGCCGTCTTCATGCCACACCTGAATGATGTGGCGCATGAGTTCGGGCTCGTCATAAAGAACTCCCCACGGAGTTTTGCAGGGATCATAGGGGTAGTGCTCGAAAGAGAAGAAGGCGAGATCCTTCATGCGCCCGTGCTGCTTCAGATAGTCGAGAAAGCGCGCGGTCCACGAAACGCGGCCGTTCGCGTCGGGCCAGGCTTCGATGTCTTTGTTGACGCCCTGAAAAGAGGGGCCGCCCAGCTTCAGCGTGGGATCAAGGCGATGCAGCGCGGCTGCCCACTGCAGATAGAGCGCGGCGTAGTCTTCGGGGAGCATGTACTGCCCGTCGGCTTCCTCGCCCATCTCGACGTAGGAGATCGGATAGTGGCGATGCTCAATGTAGGCGATCTCGGCCACGGCGTTGTCGGGAGTGTCATAGAGCAGCGCGACCGGAATCATAGCCGGCAGTCCGCGCGTGACGCCGCTGGTAAAGAAAAGGTCAAAGCCCACCTGGGCCTGGCGAGTCGAGCTGAGATTGGAAGGCTCATGCCAGGGATCGACGGAAGAGCAATAGGTCGTCGTCTGCTCCTGATCGGGCGTGTGGCGCAGGGAGTCGTGAAACTTACCGTCTTTAGTCGAGGTCCCAAGGTACAGTTCGCGGATGGAATAGCCGACGCAATTGCGCGGATCGGCCGGACCGTCGGCGTCGCAGGTGTTGGAAGACTCGGTCATCCAGATGCGAATGAAACGCACGGCTAGCGGAGCTGAGACGAGAGCGACCGTTTCGGTATGACCGTTGCCGGTCGTGACTGTACCTAGCGAGAAGGTTTGCCAGACGCCGCGGGTGGGCGACTTGATGGGATCCTCACCGGTCCAATACTGGACGAGGTAGTGAGTAGCGTAGGGCTCGCCCCAGGCGATGCGAATGCTGTCGACAGGTTGCGGTTGCGCCAGATCGAGGACCACCCACTGCGGATGCAGCGCATCGCTTTCGCCGGTGAAATGTTGGGTGAGATAAGGATTGCTCTTCCAGAAAGTGTTGAGGTCACCATCAGTGAGGCGCGAGAATCCGGTGTTCTCCGTACCGTCGTTGCGGGTGAAACCGCGGCGGGGAAGCGCATATCCGTAAGAGTAGCGCAGACTTTCGGTGGGCACGGCAGCACCGGTGAAATAGCCTTTGCCGGCGGGATCGCTGCTGTCCCGACCATTGCTCCATGTTCCCTTCGGATTCCAGTGCCAGGCTTCGACCGCCAACTCGGTATTCTGCCGGAACGAAACTGGCTGCCAGCCGGAAGACTGCGTTACCTTCAGCGAGTCCGGAAGCAGATCTTTGTCGATAGCCTCGGCGGGAATGCGATCAACTCCCGCGCCCAGAGTTTCACTCGGGACAAAGTGATTGGTGGAGCGCGAGACGTCAACCGTGATGGTTTGAGCGGCAGAGTAAAGAGTGAAGATCGTGACGACGGCGATAACGGTAGCCGGAATTTTCACGCGAAACGCCTCCCGATGCCCAAAACAGTCGCCATTAAAACGATTCAATTATACGGATTATGCGGCTCGTGGACGAGCAGTTTTCTGGGGTGTGCGGACAAATCCTCGCGCTCGCCGCGAAGCAAGCAGGCTGATCGCGGCTTACTTCTTGAATAGATTCTCAAACGCCTGCCGCGCGTCGTTAGGACGCTGACTGCCTTTGCTGGAAGTCTCTTTTTCGATCATCACGCGTATGGAATACAGCGAACAGTCGTTGCGCTTGTCTTTGGGAGAGATTCTGGCGGGAATCGGCTGATTGCATTCGAAGCGGCTGGCCGGGTCAAAATGCTCGCATTGTTTGCAGGCGTGCAGGTCGAAGCCACATTTCGGGCACTGTCCAACCGGATCCGAGAGATTCTGCAGCAGCGCGCCGCATTCCGCACAGCGGGAAACGGTCCGCGTCCCCGGCATGTTGAGGGGCCGCGGCCCGAATGTATTCTCTTTCTTCGGAGCAGTTGGCTTCTGCTCGAACTCTTTCTTTGCCCCGCCACCGGAATCCTGGTATCCGCGTTGTCGATACTTGCGGTCAGACAAACAGTGCCTCCTGAAAACCGCATCATTGTCCGCCTTTGGCGCGCCGGGCACAAGAGTTTCTTTGTAGGCTTTCTTTAAATACGCTGTGGAAAACCCGCTCTCCTTAGGGCATTCGACCAAAGCGGCTGTTGGCACTTTTATTTGCGGACGAAACCGAAATAGAAAGTGACCAAAAACAGAATAGCGTGAATGATGGAGCGCACGCCGTTAACCCCCGGCGCCACCACAAAATGCGTACCAATCACCGGTACCGGAGTGCCGGTAATGTAGAGGTAAAACAGTACTCCTGCACTTACGAAGAAAGCGCCCGCCAGAAATTTACAGACTTCTTTCCACGTGATCTTCATAAGATAAACCCTAGCATGAGTGGTTGGATGCGCGAACGACGCCGACTGAAGGAGAGCATTCCACCCATGGTGGAGGTTCAGAACGACCCGCTCCCACAAGGAACCGTGAATTGTCTTTCACATATCCGAGTGCTACGATTCAATATAGAAAGCTTGAGGAGGCAGTTATGGCGGATCGTGAAGGCAACAGCTTTTTGTGGTTCCTGGCGGGTCTCGGGGTTGGAGCCGTGGTTGGCGTGTTGTACGCGCCGCGCTCCGGCGATGAAACACGCGATGTACTTCGCTCGAAGGCGCAGGAAGGCACCGAGCGAGCGCGTCAGCACGCTCGCCGGGCACGCGAACAGGCGAATGACTGGATGGATCGCGGACGCGACGTGCTCAACCAGCAGAAAGAGCAATTCCGCTCCGCCTACGAGGCCGGCCGTCAGGCATATAACGAAACCACCGCGGCCACGGCCGAGCCGTCCAAGAATATCTAGCGGCAGGCAGCAGGGGCAATTGAGGGGCAGCTTATGGATGACAACCTCCTAAGAATTTTTATTGCGGTGACTACTTTTGCGATCCTGATCCAGACGGGAATTCTGGTGGGCCTTTATTTCACTGTCCGCAAGACCACGGCAAAGATGGAAGCTCTCGCCACGCAGGTGACGACCAGGACTCTGCCCACTCTGGAAACGGTGCAGGACATGCTGGTGGACTTGCGCCCAAAGCTCGACGTGATCAGCGTCAACGTCGCCGAGTCAAGTAACCTGGTGCGCAATCAACTCGCGCGCATCGACGCCACACTCACCGACGCCCTCGACCGCACCCGACTGCAAGTCATCCGCGCCGATGAACTGCTGAACCGGACGATGGACAGAGTAGAAGAGACCAGTGAAGTCGTGCACAAGACCGTGATCTCTCCGCTGCGCCAGGTCAACGGACTGATGAGCGCGATCAGCACCGGATTCGAAGTCTTCCTCGGCCAGAAAAGGCGCCAGCCGAAAAACGGCGCCGGCGTTCCGCAAGACGAGATGTTCATTTAGCGGGTGTTCGCGTGGTGACGGGGCTCTGCCCCGTCCCAGCGGGGCGAAGCCCCGCTTCCGCACAATTCCTTATTCTTCTTCGCCGCCGCCCTGCACCCGCTCACTTCTCACATCTGGCACATAGATCGAGTGGACATTTTGTTCCGCCGCCAGCTTTTGGAAGCTGGTGATATCCGCATTCCGCACCTGGTCCCAGCGCGCCAGTAATTCATCAGTCTGTTTTTTCAGCTTGTCGAATTCCTGGTACTCGGCTTCGGTCGGAGCAGAGTCGGCGAACCCCGCTACTCCTAAGGAAAGAAACGCCAGCTTCGCGTCAATCCCCGGGGCGTAGGCCAGGGAATCTTCGCTGGCGCTGATTTTGAAATTAATCAACGGATCGCGAACTGCAATCAGCTTGGCGTCCAGCGCACTCGCGCCATCGAACAAGGCTTTCATGGAATCGCCCGGCACCAGGCGCTTCTTCAGCCCGTCCAATTGCTCACGGACGTCCTGTATCTGGTTCACTGCGTAATAGACGCGATTCAACTGCTCGCGCACATCCATCTGCAGCTTGAACTGCTTCTCCAGATCGGCCTGCGAGGTGGTGACTCGCGGATCGATCTTCACTTCGAACGGAGCCATTAAACTCTTGCCGTTCGCGGTCAGCCGTACTTGATAGTTGCCCGGCACCGCCAACGGCCCTTTCGCGCCGTCATTGTATTCCCACAGAAAATAACCGGGGACGCGGTTCGCCTCTTCGTAGCGCAGATCCCACACGAACCGATTCAGACCGTCTTCGAGCTTGATCTGCTTCTCCGGTTTCTTGTCGTCGGGGTCGAGCGGTTCATCGAGAGGCTCGGTCTTGCCGCTGGAGTACTTGCGGATTACATTGCCCGCCGCATCCAGGATTTCAATTTTCACTTCCTGCTTCGGCGCCTGCTTCAAATAGAAATAAATCACCGCGCCGGTGGGTGGATTCTTCCCGGCAAATGAGAAATGCGTCGGAGCTTCTCCGGTGTGCACGCGATATGCCGTCGCGGGCTGGTAGAGATGCATGTCTTCGTTAGCGACCGCATCGGCGAACTGGCGAAGTGGCGAGACGTCGTCAAGGATCCAAAACGCCCGCCCGTGCGTCGCCAGCACCAGATCGTCGTTCTTAATGACCAAGTCGTGGACCGGCGTAATCGGCAGGTTAATCTGCAGCGACCGCCAGTGCGCGCCGTCGTCGAAAGAGACAAAGACGCCGCGCTCGGTTCCCGCGTAGAGCAGACCCTTTCTCTTGGGGTCTTCGCGAACGGCGCGCACAAACACTCCATCCGGAATTCCGTTCGTAATACGGCTCCAGTTCGCTCCGTAATCGATCGTCTTGTAGATGTAGGGTGCGAGATCGTCATTCTGATGACGGTCAATCGCGACGTAGGCAGTGCCCGCATCGTGCGGTGAAGCTTCGATCAAACTGACGCGGCTCCATTCCGCAAGGTCGACGTTCTTGGGCGTAACATTCGTCCAACTCTTCCCTTCATCGCGCGTGATCTGGATCAGGCCGTCGTCCGTGCCCGCCCAGATCAGGCCTTTCGCCAGCGGCGAGGGAGCAATCGAAAACACGGTGTCGTAGTACTCGGTGCCGGTGTCGTCAATTGTGACCGCCCCGCCGGAGGGCTGCTGTTTCGATTTGTCATTGCGCGTCAGGTCGCCGCTGATCGCTTCCCAGTGCGTTCCACCGTCGGAAGTCTTGAAAATGCGCTCGCCTCCGTAATAAATCGTGTTCGGGTCGAACGGAGAAGTGACAATTGGCGCCGTCCACTGAAAACGGTGTTCGAGCGGAGCCGCGCCGCGCGCATCGCTAAGCTCGGGCCACACGGCAATGCTCTTGACCTGGTTGGTGCGCCGGTCGAAGCGCGTGATGTTGCCCTGGTAGTCTCCCGCGTACACGATGTTCGGATCGGCTGGATTGGGCGCAATATATCCGGCTTCCCCGCCCCCCACCTCGTACCAATTGTCGCGGCCAATCGCGCCGTCATCGCTGCGGCTGGAAATGGCCACCGTGGAATTATCCTGCTGCGAGCCGTACACGTAGTACGGCGTCCGCGTGTCGGTGATGACGTGGTAGAACTGCGCGGTCGGCTGGTTGTCCTCTCGCGTCCACGACTTGCCGCCATCCAGGCTGACGGTGACGCCACCGTCGTCCGAGGCGATCATCCGCTTCGTATTTTTCGGATCGATCCACAGACCGTGATTGTCGCCGTGCGGAACTTTAATCTTATTGAAGTTGTGCCCGCCGTCGGTGGACTTGAAGAACTCCACATCCGCCACGTAGAGAGTATTGGCATCCTGCGGGTCGGCGATCACGTGCATGTAATACCACGGCCGCTGCAATAATCCGTGGCTGCCGTTCACCAGATCCCAAGTGTCGCCGCCGTCGTCGGAGCGATAGAGGCCACCTGCCTTCGCTTCGATGAGCGCATACACGCGCTCGGAGTTTGCCGCCACTGCCAGCCCGACACGCCCATACGGCCCGCTGGGAAGCCCGTGCTCATCCAGTCGCTTCCACGTAGAGCCCCCATCAGTTGACCGATACACGCCGCTGCCCGGACCGCCACTTGAAAGTGTCCACGGAGTCCGTCGCGTCTCCCACAGCGAGGCAAATAGAATGTTGGGGTTCTGTGGATCGAAAGCTACATCGATCGCGCCCGTGTTTTCGTCCTTATAGAGGACCTTGTCCCAGGTCTTGCCGCCATCGGTGGTGCGGAAAACACCTCGTTCGGTATTCGGACCAAACGGATGGCCAAGCGCGGCCACAAAAACGATATCGGGATTGTGTGGATTCACGATCACTTTGCCAATCGCGCGCGAATCCTTCAGGCCCATGCTCTTCCAGGATTTCCCGGCGTCCACCGACTTCCAGACGCCGTCGCCCTGCGAGATGTTTCCGCGAATGCAAGCCTCACCCGTCCCTACATAAACGATGTTCGGATCGGACACCGCGACGGCGATACTGCCGATCGATGGCGCCCCATCCTTGTCAAAAACCGGGGACCAGGTATTCGCGCCGTCGGTGGACTTCCAAACACCGCCACCGGTCGAACCGAAGTAGTAGGTAGTCGGGTCGCCGGGAATTCCAGCCGCCGTCAGCGAGCGGCCGCCCCGAAAAGGGCCAATGGAACGGTACTTCATACCCCTGAACAGCGGGTCCCCTTCGTTCTTGTCGTCTTTGGTCGACGGTTCGGATGCGGCAGGCGCCGCTTTTTGCACGGCATCTGACTTGCGATTCCGCTCTTTTTGCTGGGAGAAAGTTGGGGTGGCTAAGAACAGGACGAACAAAACAAGCAATGCGATTCGCATCCGCAGTCTTTGGATCATGAATTTCAATGGCCCCGAGAAAAGAATTTGCTATCGGTAATGGTAATGCCTGAAGCACGAAACCTCCAAACGGACGCCCTCGTGGGCGACGTACCCGCATAGTCAACAACCACCAGACGAAACGTTGCTTGATTTCCACTCTCCGACCCTAGAATGTTTCAAACATTTCTGCGTTTTTGTTTGAAACAGAACGCGTTCAAGATGCAGCAAGAGTTCACGTCCAACGACATAATCGCGCTGACCGGAATCACCGCCCGCCAGTTGCAATGGTGGGACGAGCGGGGCATCGTTGCGCCCGGCCGCAAGGGGCACCGGCGTATCTATAGCTGGGACGAACTCATCACCGTGGCTATCATCTGCCAGCTCCGGCGGCGGGGCTTCTCGCTACAGCGCATCCGCAGAGTGATTGCTCTCTTACAGCAGGAATTCGGCACCAGCCTAGCCGCCACTATTAGTGCGTCTTCGGAGCATCACCTTCTGACGGACGGCACTCATCTTTATCTGCGCACCTCGGCGCGACAGGTTGTGGATTTGTTAAAGAACGCCCGGCAACCAATGTTCGACATATGCCTGAGCGACGAAGTCCGGCGGGTTCGAGGAGAGATTCAGTCGCGCAAGAAGACGGCAGTTTCAGTACGGGGCGGGCCTTTACGGCGGGATCGAAGAGCGTAAACGGAAAGCGGGGGAGGCATGATGATCGGTGAATTGAGCATTATCAACGAATGGATTCCCGAGCAGATGGAACCCGGCACCGTGTTCGTGCTGGAGAATGCGGGTGAAGTGGGGGAGAAAGAGGATCCGTATTGGGCGGTGCTCTCCTGCCCTTCTTGCGGCACGCTGGGCTTGATTACCCGCAAGCAGATGGCCGGGCTGCTGCCGACAATCTGTGGCTCTTCGGTATGCTCGGCGCAGTTTTTCATTAAGGATGAAGAGATCACGCCGCGGAAGGCGTTCTAGCCGAGCTGCCGCTCGGCTCGGACAGCCGAGGGCGGCTGTCCCTCCGCAACCTTGGACGGAACCGAGCCCCGTCACCACACAGCATCTACGAATGAGTTTTTGGAATCGAGAACTTCACCGGGACCTGTTCTACTATCTCGATATCGAATCCTTCCAGCGCGGCCACCCTTCGCGGGTGGTTGGTCAAGAGGCGAATCCGCTTCAAATTCAGATCGAAAAGGATTTGAGCTCCCAGTCCGATCTCGCGATGTGTCCTGCGCTCGCTTTCGGGAAGCGACGGCAAACGCCGTTCGCGATGAAACGTGAGGAACGACTGCTCCCCGATTTTCTCTGCCGTGAAACCTTTGGACGTCTGGTGCAGGTAGATTAACGCGCCTCGTTCTTCAGCGGCGATGATCTGAAGTGAAGCTTCCAGGGTCTGATGGCAATCGCAGCCGGTGGCGCCGAACACGTCGCCCAGCAGGCAGTGCGCATGCATGCGGACCAGGACCGGCTCGGACGAATCCTTGTTTTCGGCACTACCGATATCGCCCCGGATGAGCGCCATGTGCGATTCGCCACCGCCCACTTCGCTCTCGTAGGCGATCAGGCGGAACTCGCCGTGTTTGGTTTCGACCATCGCTTCGCCTACGCGATGCACATAACGCTCATGCTGCATGCGGTAGCGGATTAACTCCGCAACCGTGAGCATCTTCATTTCATGGGTGCGGCAGAACTCGATCAGATCGGGCACACGCGCCATGGTTCCGTCGTCCTTCATGATCTCGCAGATGATCCCGGCCGGAACCATGCCGGCCAGGCGGGCGAGATCGACGGAAGCTTCGGTTTGGCCGGCGCGCACCAGCACTCCACCCTTGCGCGCGCGGAGCGGGAACATGTGACCGGGGCGTGCCAGATCCGAGGGGCGCGTGGCGGGATCGATTGCGACTTTAATCGTGTGGGCGCGATCGTGCGCCGAGATTCCCGTGGTCACGCCATCGCGAGCGTCAATCGCCTCGCAAAAGGCAGTCCCGTATTGCGATGTGTTCTCGCTGGTCATGGGACCGATGCGCAGGTGTTCGAGCCGTTCTTCGGTCATGGCCAGGCAGACCAGGCCACGTCCGTGCTTGGCCATGAAGTTAATGGCTTCGGGCGTTACCTTTTCCGCGGCGAGGGTGAGATCGCCTTCATTTTCGCGGTCTTCGTCGTCAACCACGACGATCATGCGGCCGGCGCGGATCTCTTCGATCGCGGTGGGAACATCGGTAAAGGGTAAATTCGGAGTCATAGTTATCAATATGGCATCACTACGTTGTCACCACATCATCACGCAGCGTTCAAATCCCGCCGGCTGGTTGTGGCCAGTTCGTTTTCCGCACCACGAAACAAGCTCTTCATCGCCCGCACCACCCACCGGATCACCACCGCGATCGCGCCCAGGAAAACAGCGACGATCAGGGCCGCCGCAATCGGGTGCTGGGTCGCGAACCAGGTCAGAAAGACAGCCAGCGTGTCTTCTCCGGCGCTGAGCGCGAAATTCGATACCGGCTCCGGAGACGGGGTCACGGCTACACGTGCCGCAGTCTTTCCGCCGTGGGCCGCCAGTGCGATCGCGCCACCCGCCAACGCCGCCAGCAACTGCTTTTCAGGCGAGAGCTGGGAGGTCGCGCCATAGGCGATCAGAGCCGCCACAGGGATTCTAATAAAGGTATGCAGCGCATTCCACAGCAAATCGAAAGTCGGGATCTTATCCGCGAAAAGCTCGATGGTAAAAAGCGCGCCCGCAACTGCGATCACCCACCAACTGGACAGCAGATGCAACCCGCCAGGCAAGTCGAGCAGTCCGGCATGGGCCAGCAGTCCTAGAGTGGCTACCGTGGCGTACACGTTCAGACCGGCGGCGAAGCTTACCGCAACGATCAGACCGACGAGTTCGGGGCCACCAAACTTCATGCCTGCCAGCATATCCGGACTGGGCCTCGCCAATACAGCATAAAACAGAAAAGGGTCGCTTTTGGCGACCCTCCCGGTAATCTGATTCCCCTGCGTTACAGGGTGGATTCAATTTCAAAACCCCAAGCTTCCAGCAAAGGCTCGGGAATGTACTTGGAGTTTTTGTTCCGGCGTGCCCATTCCCGCAGCCGTGTAGACCGCAAATACTGGTCAGGGGAGAGCTTATACTCGTGCACAACCTGCTCGAATTCCGTGATGATGGGAGTAACCGGACCGATGGGCTCGGGCTTGCCCCAGTTGGGGTTTCCGCGTCGCTTAGCCATGAAAAATATACCTTCTTTAGAATGGGATAAGGACCTCTAAGTCTCTATCTGCTTTGATTCCAAGAAGTGCCTGGGGGATTCACCCGCCGGAAGGAAATCCGGTACCGCAGATTCTAGCCCCTTCAGCCTCTATGGAAGCTATTGATAATAATAGGTTTTTATATGTAAGTCAATAGAAAAGATGACACGTTTGGACCCTGTTTAGTATCCCCTTTATGCACAGCAACTTGCAAATGAGACGACGGGAGAACTCCCCAGTCCCCCTCCCAACACCTGCCTGAACATTAACCGCCCGCACTCCGAGACGGGGCAAGCCCCGTCTCTACACGAGTCTCACGAGTCTCTGTGCGGATTGCTGGTGGAACGACCCTTTTCGAGCCGATAAGGCTAGCAGTCGCACCATCCGAAAGAGGCTCCTGGAGCACGAGATGACCAGAGTAACCGCAAGACCGGGCCATTGCGTTGACCACGGAATCTCATAGACTTAGAGTGCGAACGGGGGTGTTCCGCATCGGCCAGGCCGGGGTGGGGCGCAACCGACCCCACTTTGATTGGAAGTATGAACTTAAAGACTCTACTACTGAGTTCTGACGAAAAGACGGTACGCATCCTGCGCCGGGTCCTAAGCGACCTGGAAATGAGCGTCGAGCACTGCTCTGCCACGGACGATGCCATCCGCCGGATCACCCGGCAGCGTTTTGAAGCCATCATCGTAGATGCGGCGAATCCAGAAGCTAGCAGTGTGTTGCTAGGAGCCAAGGCCGCTCCCGTCAACAAGCGAGCTCTCACCATCGTATTGGTGGAATCCTCCATCGGGCTGAAGGGCGGTTTCGAAATGGGGGCCCATTTCGTCCTGCACAAACCTTTCGCGGTGGAGCGCGCCAAGGCCAGTTTTCGCGCGGTTCGAGCCCTGATGAAGCGCGAACGGCGGGTCAAGATGCGGGTTCCAGTAGAAATTCCGGTCGAGTGTTCCGGGAAGGGCCAGTACACCGCCAAAACCATCGACATCTGCGAAGGCGGAATGGCGCTTCAGTTTTCGGGCCGCGTCGCCAAAGAAAGCTCTCTTCGTTTCTCGCTGGAATTGCCGGGCGTGAAGCAAAAGCTCGAAATCGCCGGCGAGTTGGCCTGGGAAGGCCATGGCCATCAGGCCGGTGTCCGCTTCAAGGACGCCACCGACGAGCAGCGCAACATCCTTCGCCAATGGTTGAACAGCCACCTCCCTGAGCCTGAGCAGGACGATCCACCCGTCAGCTGCCATCTTACCGACCTCAGCCTAGGCGGCGGCTATCTCACCACCAGTTCACCGTTCCCGAGGGGAACGCGCGTCATTCTCAAGATCAAAACCGGCAACCTCGAAGTCCGCGCTGGTGGCGTCGTACTGGTCGCGCATCCGGAATTCGGGATGGGAGTGGAGTTTCTTCAAACCACTACCGAGCAACGAGATCAGGTTCTCCGCATGATTACAACTCTGCGCGAAAACGGGGATAGGTCTCCCGAGCTCCAAGTCGAACCCGACGGACTGGACACGCCTTTGGACGACGGCTTGGCTACGTTCCAGGCTTCCGCAACCGAAGTCTCCGGAAGCGAGGACGCGCTCGTCGACCTGTTCCGGAACAAGTATCACGTGCCGGTCGAAACCTTCCTCGCGCAAATGCGCGAACAGCGGCAATCCGTCGAGTCGCACTCGGGCTGAGTGAATCTAATCGACGCTTCTCTTCTTACGTTTCGGGAATAAGCTCGCTCACCGTACCCCGTTGCAGCAAATACGCTCCCGGTCCCTGCTGTCCGCGAACTGAACGGCAGAACTCAGACACCAAGAACCCCGCTTTCACGGACTCGCGGAACGCCCACCGCGTCGCATCGCGCCATGCTCGCGCCAATCCCATGTCGGTTCGCTCGACCTCCAGAATGTCGCCTGGAATTTCAATGCTCACACGCTGCCTGGCCAGGGACTCGGCCAGGTCGGCCCGTCCTGGCTTCCCGCTGGGATCAAAGCGTACCAGCGGAGCCAGCAGTCGCAGGGCATCGAGCGTTTCCACTCGGCTATTCTTACCCGCCAGCCGATCCCGTACCCGCCGCGAATTCAGTATCCAGCGCACCCACAGCCGGTCGGTTCCGTTGCGATGCAGCATGCTGGAAGTTTCCGGCCCGTAGAAATCCACTTTATAAATGTCAGAAACGACGCCCAGCTTGGAAAAATTGAAGTGCGCGTTTCGACTTTGCAGCGGATCGAAGGTCCACGTCATCTCATGAACGCCCATCGCCATGGCCCGCTCGCGCTGCGCCTGCTTCAGTCGCGAACCCAGATCCAGGTGCCGATACGCTTCGAGCACCGCCAGCATGTGCGAGTGAACGGTCGTCTGTCCGTGCTCGCGGCCGAGGAATCCGAAGGCGAACCCGACCAGCTTGTCGTCTTTATCCTTCCCGCTCCCTTTAGCTGTATCAAATGCCCCCACGAGAATATTGCCCGACGCCTTGAGAGCGATGGCAAGCGTCAGGGGTAAGGTGTCGTCGTCCGTCATCCCCCAGACTTCCTTCTCTACTGCCTTCAACTGGCTGAGGTCGTCGATGCTCTTGAGATCGCGAATCCCAATCTGTTGCGCGGCTCCGCGGGACATCATGGGAGACCCTTCGCGGGCTTTGATTTTTGTTCCCTGAGCATGACGATCTCCGTGCCGATTCTCACGACTGAAGAAGCACAAACGTGTACCGCACCGGTTCTATTCTTGTCAACGTGAATCAAAGCAAGACAACCTAGTGGAGAACCGGGCGCCCTGCCCGGCTGGACCATTCGACTTCACTCAGGGCAGGCTCACAAGACGCCCGTCGCTCCATCTCAGCGCTCACCGCTCGTTCCCCGCATCTTAACCTACGTGCTACCCTCGAATCCGGAGACGAACACGACCGTGAAACCGATTACCAAGCTTCTGCGTTTGATCGCGCTGATCGTGCTGGGAAATTCTTTGTTGCTGGCCGCCGATCGCGGCACGTTGGTCCGCGAGGCCATCATCTACATATCTCCTGACACCTCTTCCGGCAAGCTCGGTCAGGTGGAACGAGGACGGGAACTGATCCTTCTCGATAAGAGCCGGAACTGGCTGCACGTGGAAGCGATGCTCGGCTCGACGCTGGCTCGCGACCCTGCCTTCGTCCTGGAGGAAGAGGACGAGGGCAAGACGATCAGCGGCTGGATCCTGGATACCGGCATCGTCTGGGCGTCCACCGCGAACGGCGACCGCATCCTGTTCGGCGCCGCCGTCGATTCCGAAGACGAGGCCAGCCGCGCCCACGGACGCCGCGGCGCAGCCCAGGACGCTTTGCGCCTCTATCGCCGCGTCTACGATATCTTTCCGGCCGCTCCCCTGGCCGGCGAAGCCCTCTACCGTGCCGCCGACATTAATTGGCAGATCGAGAAGTCAGACATGCGGTCCCGCCCCTCCGCTCGCGAGAAGGAGTCCTACCTTCGCACCGGCATCAACGAGGAGTACATGAAGCTGGTGATGAAAAAATTTCCTGACTCAAAGTGGGCGCAACTAGCCGCTTTCCACCTGATCGACAACAAGCTCTGCGGAGACTGGCAGGGATCATCCAAGTGTCCCGACAAGGAAGCAGACATCTACGAAAAATATGTAAAGGACCATCCGCAATCTCCGGCCGCTCCCGAGGCGCTGTACAACGCCGCTTCCCGCCGCGCCGCCCTGATCGAGATCTATAAGACGGAAGAGCAAGCAAAGAAGTCCGAGCAATCGAAGGGTCTGGCCATCTCGCTGACCCAGCAGTTGATCTCTCAATACCCGCAAAGCGACTGGTCGTCCCGCGGACAAACCTTGCTCTTCATGGTGCAGCAGGGAGTGCCGACTTACGGAAACGCGCTGCAGTAGGATGTCGTGTGGGGACGGGCGCCTCACCCGTCCAAGCCGAGCGCCAGTTCGGCAACTGCGTGTGCTCACACTCTAGGCTCGCTGTCGATATTCGCACTCCGAGACGACCTCCCTGCACGCCGCTTCCTGCTATCCTAGAAACCTTCGCCTAAAAGGGATGCCATGAAAATTAAGCCGTTAGCATTACTGCTCGCACTGCTGCTCACTATTTCCTCCGCAGCCCAGACCGCTCCTCATTTCGACGGCCAGACCTGGTGGAGTCACATCAAATTCATCGCCGACGATAAACTTGAAGGCCGCGACACCGGCAGCCGTGGCGAGCGCGCGGCGCAAGCCTATGCCGTCGAACAACTCAAGAACGCCGGCGCGGAACCCGCGGGCGTAAATGGCTTCTACCAGCCCGTCAAATTCGTCTCCCGCCAGATCGTCGAAAAAGATTGCAGCCTTACCCTTATTCGTGACGGCAAACGCGAGTCGCTCACGCTCGGCGACGATGCCATCATTAGTACGCGCGTTATGCCCGCACCCGAGGTCGAAGCGCCGCTCGTGTTTGCCGGCTATGGCCTTAAAGTTCCCGAGAAAAATTATGACGACTTCGCCGGCATCGACATCCGCGGCAAGATCATCGTCATCCTTGCCGGATCGCCAGCCGAAATTCCGGGCTCGCTCGCGTCGCATTACCAGACAGCAGCCGAGCGCTGGAAAGTGCTGCGCGCCGCTGGCGCCATCGGCATTGTTTCGTTGATCAACCCCGCCTCCATGGACATACCCTGGTCGCGCATGGCACTCAACCGCGCCCATCCCACCATGGATCTCGACTATCCCGAGTTCAATGAAACCGAAGGCGCGAAGCTTGCCGTGACCGTTAATCCGGCAAGCGCCGAGAAATTCTTTGCCGGCTCCGGCCACACCTTCGAAGAAATCGCTGCCCTCGGCAAAGATCGCAAACCTCTGCCGCATTTTCCTCTCACCGTTTCGCTGGCTGCGAAAACGAGAGTTGACGTCACCAGGATCGAATCGGCCAACATTGTTGCGAAACTCCCCGGCAGCGATCCCGCCATGAAAGATGAATACGTTGTGCTCTCTGCGCACCTCGATCACATCGGCATCGGAGAACCCATCAACGGCGACCGCATTTACAACGGAGCCATGGACAACGGCTCCGGCAGCGCGCTAACGCTGGATATGGCCGCGAGCTTCAAAAAGAATCCCGAAAAATTGCGCCGGTCCATCCTTCTGATCCTGGTCACCGGCGAAGAAAAAGGCCTGCTCGGCTCGAAGTATTTCGCCTCTCATCCCACGGTCCCGCCCAAGTCCATTGTGGCCGACGTGAACGTCGACATGTTTCTGCCCATCGTCCCCCTGAAGTTGCTTACCGTGCTCGGTCTCGACGACTCCGATCTGGGAGATCGCGCGCGCGAGGTCGCGCAGTCGCTCGGCGTAAGAGTTCAGCCTGATCCCGAACCGCTGCGTAATCTTTTCGTGCGCAGCGATCAGTACAACTTTATCCGCCACGGGGTACCTTCGTTGGCCATGGGCGTCGCTCCCGAGCCCGGAACGCCGGAGGTAAAGATTTTCAAGGACTGGCTGACCCAGCGCTATCACGCGCCCTCCGACGACGTGGACCAACCGGTCGACCTCGCTGCCGCCGCGAAATATGAAGAGATTGTCAGAGCCTTGCTGATCAACATCGCCAACGACGACCGTCGCCCCGAATGGAAGCCAGACAGCTTCTTCCGGAGATACGCACACTAGGCTTTTCCCGTGGACCTCTGTGTTCCCTGTGGTTGAGAACTAAAGCTTGAACCACAGGGAACACAGAGGTCCACAGGGGAAGAACGCACCATACAGTAACCTTGGAGAGAACACTTGAACGACTATCTTTTGTCCGTGCTGCTGGGAATCGTCGAAGGCCTCACTGAGTTTCTGCCCGTCAGCTCCACCGCGCATTTGCGCATTTCCGAGGTCCTGCTACACGTGCCGCTGTCGAGCGGCTACTGGAAGATGTATTCCATCGTCATCCAGCTGGGCGCGATTCTGGTTCTGCCCATTTATTTTCGCCACCACATTGCCAAGCTTTTATCGACGTTCCCCGAAGGCGAGAAAAGAGACTGCGACTACCTGACCCATCCGCTGAGCCTGGTCATGATCGCCTTCGTCGTGACCGCGATCCCGTCTTTTCTGCTGACCAAGGTGATCGGCAAGAATCTCGAGAGTCTCTACGTGATGGGCGTTGCCCTGCTCCTCGGCGGCATCGTGATGTGGGTGATCGACGCCCTGAAAGCGCCTTGGGAAAAGGCCGGCGCGGGAGCTGCCGGTTCGCCGATTCACACCTGGAAAATGGACGACATCCACGGCGGCCAAGCCATCTGGATCGGCGCCTGCCAGATTCTCTCTGCCGTTTTCCCGGGCACCTCGCGCTCCATGTCCACGATTGCCGCCGGACAGCTGGCGGGAATGTCGCGCGCCGCCGCGCTCGAATTTTCCTTCTTTCTCTCCATCCCAACCATGACCGTGGCCACGCTCTACACGCTCCTGAAGTCGCTGCACGGCAAAGATGAGAATCCGATCGGCGTCCACGAAATCACCTCTCACCAATGGGTCATCCTCGCGATCGGCTTCGTTGTCTCATTCATCGTCGCCTACGGCGCGGTCGCGTGGTTCATGGGCTATGTTCGTAAGCGCGGCTTCGCACCTTTCGCGATGTATCGCATCGTGCTCGGGATCGCCGTGCTCGCTTGGGCCGCGGGAATGCTTGGAAGGTAATCGCACACAAGCATATCGGCAGTACAAGCATCGCGTGCACAACACCCACGACAAGTCTTATAATGCTTGCACCGCAACCTTCCCTCGTAATCTTCCTCGCCTGTTGTGCAGAATCTCCGCACTGGAGGTCAGTGTAGGGGGAGACTCTCTATGGCCTTTGTCATGGATTTTGACGCAAGAAACAAAATCCTGCGCGTGACTTTACAGGGCCGAGTGACAGACGCGATTATGTTGGATTGCTACGCAACCGTAGCCACCTACGTTGCGTCCCATTCACCGTGTCGTGGCATTACTGATATCTCGGAGGTAGAGGAGTTTGAAGTCTCCAGCGACACCATAAGGCGACTGGCAGAAACGGCCCCCGCATTCCCGACTGCATATATGCGGATCCTGGTCGCTCCGAAAGCCCACGTGTACGGAATGGCGCGCATGTTTCAGATCCTCGGCGGAAAAACTCGCCCTAATTTGCACATCGTTCGTACGATGGACGAGGCATACAGCTTGCTCCAGGTGGAGTCACCAGAGTTTAGCCCTGTAGGCTGACGCTTCGGAGATCGCCCCGGGAATGTCCGCTTCTCTATCCCTTTGCGCTTGAGTTCATGATTCGTCTTCATGATTCGCTCGCGCTCGTAAACCATTGCATACGCGGCCTTTGCCACTGGTACCAAACTCGGCACCCGGCAACCTTTCCCGCATTGTGCGAATCGCCGCTTCTTGTCATAATTGTGAGGCTCTGGCCTCTTACGGCGCCGTAGGTATCATCTAACCAAATATCTGAACGCCGTCGTTGCCACATGACTTTTTTCTCAAAGATTTTTATGCCCACCAGGAACCGGCGTCTGAACGAGCTGGTCGGATTCCTGTTGTGCGTCTCCGCGCTCCTCCTTTTCCTTGCGCTGGCGTCCTATTCGCCGCTCGATCCCTCGCTGAACAGCGCCTCCATCCTCACCGGATCGCATGCTGCCCGGAACTGGATCGGCATCTTTGGAGCCTATCTTTCCGACCTCATCCTGCAATTCCTGGGTGTCGGCTCATTTCTGCTGCCACTCTTCATGGGCATGCTCGGCATGCGCTGGTTCCGCTCGCGAGCCGTGCGGACTCCAATGGCGAAAACGCTCGGCGGAATCTGGCTGCTCATGTTCGTGCCCGCGCTGCTTGCCATCTTGCCGGGACACATCCGCTGGATGGGCGCCATCCCGATCGAAGGCTTGGCGGGACGCATTGTGGGCGACGTCCTAATCCGTTATTTCAACGTGGCCGGCGCGTACATTGTCTGCACAACGGTGCTGGCGGTCGCGCTGTATCTCACCACCGCTTTCTCATTTTCGGCGATTGAAGTCTGGGCGCCTACCCGTTTCGCCTTCGTGCTGGCGCTCAAAGATCGCATTAAAGACTGGCGGGACGAGCGCGCGCGCAAGCGTCAGCAAAAGGAACTGGAAAAGCGCCGCGCCGACAGACCAACTGTCACGGCCCAACTCGTGCCCGCGCGTCCCACGCCGCCACGTTCCGACGTTCCGCGTCAGGAAATCCCCGGCGTGCAGTCCGCCGCTCCAGCCGCACGCACCGGCATCGAGCGCATGCTGGCCGAAGACGTGCACGACTCCGATTCCTCTGCGCCCCAGAACTCGCAATCGCCGGCTTATAACGATAGCGATAACGGCAGCGAAGTCGAAGTGACTGACCGCGCCGACGCTGAGCGCAAGCCGAAAACGACCCTCCCGAAAATCGCGGGGAGTTACAAGCTGCCGCCGTCGAGCCTGCTGCATCGTCCGGACGAGCAGCAATCCGTGAATGAAGAAGAACTCAAAATCGTCGCTCAGGTTCTGACTGCGAAGTACGCGGAATTCGAAGTCTTCGGTCAAGTCACGCAGATCAATCCCGGCCCGGTCGTCACCACCTTCGAATTCAAGCCGGAGGCCGGCATCAAGTACAGCCGCATCATCGGACTCACCGACGATCTCTGCCTCGCGCTGCGCGCCGAAAGCATCCTCGTCGAACGAATGCCGGGCAAGAGCACGGTCGGCGTCCAGGTGCCGAACCGCGAACGCGAAATCATCTGGCTGCGCGAGAACATCGAATCTCCGGAATTCCTGGGATCCAAATCCAAGCTGACCATCGGCATGGGCAAAGACATCAACGGACGCATAGCCGCCGCCGATCTAGCCGGCATGCCTCACCTGCTGATCGCCGGCTCGACTGGCACGGGCAAGAGCGTGGCCATCAACGCCATGATCATGTCGATCCTGTATAAATCGACACCCGAAGAAGTGCGGCTGGTGCTGGTGGACCCGAAGCGCCTCGAACTGGGTAACTACGAAGGCGTGCCGCATCTCTATACACCCATCATCACCGAGCCGAAGCTTGCCGCCAACGCATTGCGCAACGCCGTCCGCGAAATGGAGCGTCGCCTCAAACTGCTTGCCGCCAAGGGCGTCCGCAATATCGACAGCTATAACCGGCTGTTCGACGACACGCCTAGCCTGTTCAGTGAGCAAGCGACCGCCGATGAAGGGCCGATTCCAAAGATCGTCATCATCATCGACGAATTGGCTGACCTGATGATGCTGGATGGCCACAACGTCGAGGAGTCGATCACGCGCCTCGCGCAGATGGCCCGCGCCGTCGGCATTCACCTCGTGCTCGCTACGCAACGGCCTTCGGTGGATGTCATCACCGGCCTGATCAAGGCGAACTTTCCGGCGCGTGTTTCGTTCCGCGTCGCAACCAAAGTTGACTCGCGCACCATTCTTGACGCCAACGGCGCCGAATCTCTTCTTGGACGCGGCGACATGCTCTACCTGCCTTCCGGCTCGGCGCGCGTACATCGCTTGCACGCTCCGTATGTGACCGAAAAAGAAATCGAAGCCGTGGTGGAATTCTGGAAGGCGCAGGGCGTGGCGCAGTATCAGGAAAAATTCTTTGAGACTCCGAAAGAAGATCGCGAGGCGTCAGCCGAAGGCGCCGAAGATTCCGGAGAAATTTCCGCCGACGACAACGATCCGCTCTACAACGATGGAGTTCGCCTGGTGATCGAGTTCGGCAAAGCCTCCACTTCCCTTTTGCAGCGCCGCTTGCGCATCGGCTACGGCCGCGCCGCACATCTTATCGACCTCATGGAACGCGACGGGATTGTCGGCGCTGCCGATGGACCGAAACCTCGCGAAGTGTTGAAGCGTCCTGACTGGATCTCGGAAATCGAAGAATCGATGCGGTAGGGGAGTTGATTTAGGTTTTGTACCCCCACCCCCCCCTATTCCAGCTAAAATACTCAATAATAACGACTTAGCTTCAAAATACTCAAGAATAAGGAGTTAGCTTGACTTCTCGACTTCTAGCAGCGGGGGCTTGACAGCTGACGGCCTCAATTTCCTGTCATCAGGGAGCGCCGACTAGTGGGGATGGGGCAGATTCGATGGGCGTCTTGGGGACGGCAGACCTCTGTTCTGCCACTGGTCAAAGGTCCCGCCCTTCGCTTCGCGAATATCACTTCACTTTACGTCTGAATGCTTTCCAGTGTTTGTTGCGGCCTTCTCCTTAAAACGGTCTACAGCATCCGTTAGTATGCCTTCTTGAAAAGAAGAACATGCCTTTGTCCATTCCACTGCCGATTCCAAGGTATTCGACCAACGCCCACTATTAAGTTTTTCGTTAGAAAGCGCCAACGTTTGAATTCGCCCCAAAGCGAAACCAAGTCCGTAGAAAAATTGGATATTGAGTGGGTCCATAGAATCTCTTCCTTCAACGCTGCGACTTGACCACGTTGGAGATAGAAGCCTCCATGGTACTAGTGGGCGAGCGGCTTTTAATTTTATTTTAAAGGAGTTATACGCAAAGTTTTCCGGAATAAGGAATTAGCTTGTTTGGCTCACTCGCAGGATTTCAGCGGCGAGGCTTGACAGCTGACTGCCTCAGTTTCCTGTTATCAAGGAGCGCCGACTACTGGGGATGAGGCAGACTCGATGGGCGTCTGGGTCGATCTCCATGTTTGCCGATGGGCGGTTCGAGCCGCCTTCCTAGTCTGTGACGACCGCTCTCTCGGTTTGTGGATGAAACGGGCCCGCCCAAGCGAAGCTTGGACGGGGCACCCTCGAAATTCTTTAAGACAGGCGGGCGTGAATGCCGAGAGCTTCCGCGGCTTTGCGGAGTCGCTTATCTCTTGTCCACAGAAGCGTGGACGGATTGATGAAGACAGAGGCTATTAGCTGCGCGTCGGTCAGACCGACGCCAAGGCTGTACAGACGACGAGCCTCAATCATGCGCCGCACTTCGCTCAGTTGCGCCACTCGCACCTGGGGCAAAAGGTCCAGCAGTGCGAGCGTCTTTGTTCGCTCCTGTAGAGATCCAAGGGCAAGTTCCGCAATGATGGCGGGATGGATCACGATTTGCCCTTCGTTCAGATGCTTCCGCAGTTGTTTGTTTCCTGAACGGAAGTGGTCGATCCAAATCGAGGTGTCCGCGAGAATCAATTCGTCTTCGTCCCTGGCCTGCGGCGAGGAATGTTCTTCAATTTCGGCATGGTGCCCTCGAGAGATGCTAATCGGCGGGCGCTCTCCCGCTCGATGAGAGCTTTGAGCGCCTCACGAATCAGTGCCGTTTTCTCCGCCACCCCGGTGAACTCCTGGGCGGTGCGTACGAGATCATCATCCAGCGCAACGGTTGTTCTCATGGCACTGATTATAGCATCAAATGATGTCATTTATTGTGCTTTAAGGATTTAGGCTGCGCGGGTGGCGGGGTTTTAGGTTGCGACGCATGACCCCAGAGTAGCGGCACCGAGAGGTTTGTGCGGTGACGGCCAACACCGGTCAATGGTGATGAAAAGGGTGATGAAAAGCCTCCCCCGCAAAAGCAGTGGAGGGCCACTTCTCAAACGCGAGAAGTGGCGCACCCACGGTTATTCTATGTTTAGATAGTTCCGATGAAATTCCACACCGAATACCTGACCCTGCACACCAAAACCAAACGTGCCTACATCCACATAACGCCGATGGTTGAGATCGTGCTTATGAAATCTGGGATTAAGGATGGGATGATCCTGGTCTCTGCGATGCATATTACCGCCGGAGTTTACGTCAACGACAATGAGGACGGGCTTATTAAGGACATCGACGTTTGGCTGGAGAAGCTTGCGCCTTTCCTGCAGAATTACCAGCATCATCAGACTGGCGAAGACAACGGCGACGCGCACCTGAAATCGCTGATCATTCACCACGAAGTCATCGTCCCGGTGACTAACGGCAAGCTCGACTTCGGTCCCTGGCAGCAGATTTTCTACGCCGAATTCGACGGGCAGCGCGACAAGCGAGTGCTGATAAAAGTCATGGGAGAATAGGCGACTTGGTTTATCCTCATAGATCGTCACAGGACGACGAGTAGCCAGCAGTCAACGACAGGAGCAATACAACATGACCGAAGAACTTACCGAATTGCACGAGCACGCCGAACACGCCCGGGAGCATCCCGATCTTGCACCGGTCACGCTCACCATGGCGGTGCTGGCCGTCCTGGTGGCGACGGTTTCTCTGCTCGGCCATCGTACGCATACCGATGAAATCATTCTGCAGAACAAGGTCACCGACCAGTGGGCGTACTACCAGGCCAAGAATATCCGCCTGCACACCGACGAGTTATTCGCCGATCTGGCTGGGGTGGTCGCCTCCAAGGATGCGGAAGGCGCCGCCAAATTTCAGGAGAAAGCCCGCGCCGAAGCCGAGCGCTATAAAGACGAGAAGAAGGAACTCGAAGCAAAAGGGCACGAACTGGAGCGGGACTTCGCGGTCACGCACCGCAAAGCCGACCGCTTCGATCTGGGCGAAGTCTTTCTGGAGGTTGCGCTGGTGATCACTTCGATCACCTTGCTCTCGGGCCGCCGCATATTCTGGCATCTGGGCATGTTGATCGCTGTCATCGGCGTGCTCGCCGCTGCCTCGGCGTGGATGGTGAGCTAGGGCAGTGGTCCCACCGCAGCGGCTAAAGCCGCCTCTGGAAACAGCCGCTTATCGCAGCGGCGAATCGCTGCGCCACCCAAAATCAACTGCAACACCGACTTTTTTCTCAGTCCGCTAGAGTGATCGCAGGAAATCAAGAATCTCCTGCTGCTCGCGGGGGTGCAGCTTATGGAAATGTTCGACCACCTTATTCGCCTCGCTGCCCGGGCTCTTGTGCTCCCGGATAGCATCTAGCAGGTTGGTCGTCCGTCCGTCGTGGAGGAAGAAGATGCGTTGTCCGACGCCCCAGAGGGGAGCGGTGCGGAACTCGTCGGGGCCGGCGGCGCCCTGCGTGATGCCGTCGGCGAGGCCTTTGCCCATGTGGTGGAGGAGAAGGTCAGAGTAAAGATTCGCGGTCTGGTCGGAAAGCGCGGCACTGGGGCTGGTCGAGGAGCCGCTCGCAATCATCGCGCCGGTGGTAAACGACGGTGTATGGCAGTAGGCACAGCCTATCTTGGCAAAAGCGGCGCGGCCATTCTCGGTCGCGGGTGTGGCCGGAGCGGGAGTGGGTGGCGCCAGCATCCGCATGAAGTTGGCGAACGCTTCGATGTCGGAGACGACGGCAGGATTCGAAATGCCGGCCGAAGTTCCGGTCGCGGGCGTCGTCGAGAGGTTGAGTGTGTCGTTCGGGGTGGGGGTGAAGAGGCAGCCCGGCGTTTCGTCGCGCTCTTGCGGGAAAAGCTGGTTCGAGATTCCCATCTCGACGTTGTAGGCCTCGCCCGCGAACATGAGCAGGGATTTGTTCTGCGCTTTCCACCCGAAACGGGTGATGGTCCCATCGTTGGCACTGAGGTTCACGTTTCCGCTCAGGTGCGCGTTCGCGTGCCCGGATATACCCAGGCCCTTCTTCAGGGATGCGTCCGCCTTCAGATTGGCAAGGATGGCGGAGTCGGGAATCGCTTCGATCAGCCCAGCGCCAAAGACAGGCGTCGGAATCCGGAAAATGACATTTGCATTCCCACCTTGGCCGGTGAGCGGATCTCCGGCGGGCAGAAAGTCGTATTGGGCAATGTTGCAGCCGGGAGCGTCGCTGCGTCCGGTGATCACGAAGAGGTCGTGCACGGAGCCGTCGGCGGTTCCGTTGCTCTCCTTGAAGCGCGCTTCGCGGACCGGGCCATTTTGCGTGATGAACCAGGGCACCGTGTTCGTCGCCCCATTCAGGTGGGCGACTGCGGGCATGGGATTTTTCGCCGGACTCGATCCGCCCGCATCCGGCTGCGAGTGGCACGAGAAACACTGGTTGGAGTTGAAGCGGGGACCGAGGCCGTTATTCGCACCCTTGCTCACGACCTCGACTTCGGCGAACCTGGCCTGTCCATCCTGGAAGAAGGCAGTTTCGTCCGCCTTAAGACCCTTGAGCGCAGTGCCGGCACCCGCCGGGCCACCGCGTACGCCGGGGTCTACCGGACCTGACTTGCCTTGACCGAACGTGTAGACGCATGTGGTCGACGCCAGAGCTAAAGCAACGATTCCGCCGAAACACTTCCGCGCAAATCTCCCGAGTATCATCATGACGATACCCTCGCTGACGCAGGAATTGTATACCGGTTCGTCTGCCTTCGATTGAGTAGCTTGTTCACCTGGACGGACAGTGGTCCCTCCAGAAAGCTCGGCAGTCTCTGTGGTCAATCAGGAGTGGTGCAGTTGAAAACTGCAGTCCCTCAGCGGCTAAAGCCGCAATGAAAATACGATGCTTTACGGCACGGCTGAAAGCCGTGCCCTTTCAAAGCCGATTCAAACGGCACCACTGCCGGTCAATCGCCGACAACCATCACTGACGACCATTCGTCGGCTGCGACTGCACTCCGTCAGCACCATCGACGCACCACGATCGAGAGCGTTTCTCCACCATCCAACCCGTTGTAACTACGAGTCAGCAATCTCCGGCCTCGCTGCAACTCTTCGGCATCTTGCGTGCACTGTGCCTAGAATCTCTCTGGCCGATTTCCACAGAAGAGAAGACTGGACCAGCCCATGCTCCATAAATGCGCAAACCCCGCCTGCACGGCGCCCTTCCTTTCTCTTCGACAAGGCAAGCTGTTTCTGGCGGAAACTTTTCCTTCTGACGTCAGACCGGTTTTCGACGGCAACCGGCGTAAGCTTCGCCGGCGGGAACATTTCTGGCTTTGCGATGACTGCTCGTCTCAATTCACGTTACGTTTCGACACCAACCTCGGCATGCTGACCGTCCCCCTCAGCGAGTCTGCGGGTCCACGCTTCCTCGCCCGCACCGCTGGCAGCGCCTGCTGATGGTCAAAAGGGGCCCTCGATGGATTATCTAATTACAAGACGCACACCTTGCGCGGTTTGCGGTCTCGAAACCTTCCGCCACACAGGATGGTTTCTGGTCATCGAAAACCGTTGGCTCGACCGCCTCAAGATCCTTTCCTGGCATTCCTCGCTCGCCACTCAGAAAGACATGAAGAGCGTCTGCTGTAGTCAGCACCTCAAGACCCTGGTCGCGCACTGGCTAACCCAGGCTAGCCTCCGCTTTCCGCCGGCCCACTGCCTGCCGCTGCCCATGGGTAGCGACCTAACTCCGGCCGATGTCGATCTCGGCCCGGACGCGGTGGGCCGCCTGGTCGGCGAATTAGCGGTTCATCGCGAGTCCTTTTCCCGGGTCTGGTCAGGTTCTCCCGCGGCCCTCGAATACATTTTTGACGCCCTCATCACCATCGGAGCTGAAAATAAGCACCAGGCACTGGAGTGCCGGCTCTTCGACCCACCACCCGAGTCCTCACAGGGACTTGCGCTCCAATAAGGCGCCGGCAGGGTCTAGCTCTGCCGGCGCTCCCTCCACACCCGCCAATCTTTCTCCATGGCGTCGGCCATCGCCTGCGCCGCCCCCAGCAGCCAGTTCCCTTTCCGTCGGCGCAGGTCCTTCAGGATCGCCTTCCGCTTCTCTTCCGTTCCCACGTGGATGTTCGCGGTCTCTTTTCCCATCGCCTCCAGCAGACGGCACTCGCCCCGGTTGGTGGCCAGCGCGTCCAATTCGATGCGCGAGCAATGCGGCGACAGTCGCCGCACGATCCAGTGCCCCCGCATCTGCACATAGGGATCGGGACAGCGCATGGCTCGCCGCAGAATCGCCCCATACAGAATCTCCGGCGGCGTTCGCTTCGGACACACGCACAGCAACGCCGAAGGCAGCAAGGCTTTTGCTTCGCGCGCCACTCGCCCGCCGTTCCAATCCGCGATCGCCACCAGCCTAGTCCGGCCAAGGCTTCCGAGGCCCGCCCTTCGCCGCGCCAGCCGGTAGTTCAGGCCCGGCGCCGGCAGCAGGTGCTCAAGCGCTTCGCGCGCGCTTTCCGGGATTTCGCCTCTGGCAGTCTCATTCGCGTCCATCTTCTTCCAGAACACGACCGGATCGCGCAGTTTGCTCTCCGCGATCGCGCGCAACCACGCGTGGCGCTCCTCCAACACAAACGGACACCCGCCCTCGTCCATCCCGAGCTCGTATCCCTCCAGGATTGCCGCCGCCGCATCTTTCGGCTTCATGGTTAAACGCTCGGTTTTTGCAGCCAGCAAAGCGCTGGTCGCCAGCCGCACCAAGTCCATGGTGTAGGGATACAAGCACGCTTCATCGAAGTCATTCACTCCCCACACCAGCCGCCCGTCGGAGTCGCGCCAGGTGCCGAAGTTCTCTACGTGGAGATCGCCTACCGACAAAATATTCGGCGCCTGATCCAGGTCGGCGCACACTTCAGGCCACAGCTGCACCCACCGGTAGAATGTTGCGCGAAAAAATGGGAAGACAGCGGCCGCCATCTGCTCGTGCTTGAAGCGCAAATCCGGCTCGACGATTTGGATGTGCTGGCCCAGCCAGTCTTCGTACTTTTTGGTGGCTTTAACAATGTTCATAGAGGGTTAGCGCAGTAGACAGCAACAATAGGGAAGATGGCAACAGACTATCAAGGCAAGTGGAGGAGTGGTAGTGGGCTGTTTTGAATTTCTCATGCATATTACAATTTCTGCCGGGTTCACCGAACACCGAGAGTAAGCTCGCCTAACAGGTCACGTTTGGAGTTTGGAGGAATTGGTGGGATTATTGGACAACCAAACGCTTCAAACTACCGCATGATGAACAATAGCACTGCCGCACGAGCTTACGGCATAGTCCTCGCAACGG
>Ga0116217_10000443_pt1 | contig 43698 bp, 38 predicted proteins | sample Sb_taG_6_FD_89697 | JGI IMG/M metagenome (GOLD analysis project Ga0116217, IMG submission 89697) | Peat soil microbial communities from Weissenstadt, Germany - Sb_50d_4_PS metaG | ecosystem: Environmental > Terrestrial > Soil > Wetlands > Peat | place: Germany: Weissenstadt | collected 2010-09-21 | reverse complement strand
CCGTGGAAGGACGTGCTTGCCGCCGGTCGCTGATGACGATGCGCTGATGCAAGCGATGGTGTAGCCCGCATTTCTCACGGTCGCGGCGGAAATCGGAGACTAGCGGGGCCTGTGAGGGCCAGGAGGCCGGTACCTACTCGCCACTGAAGGGGTTTGCCTCCTGTGGCTTCAATGTGGTGGGATCCTGGGCGGCCGATTCCGGCTCCATTTCCTGATTGCGCCCGCCTGAGGAGGCTGCGGCGCTCGAGGGCGTGAAGACGCGATTGGGATCGCCGGGCAGCATGTGATGCTCTTCGAGAGCGAGCCGGACGCGGCGCTGAAACTCGCGCATGGGGCCGTACTGCTGCGTCGCGCGGGTTTTGAAGTTGACCAGAAAAATCATCTGCGAACCCTTCACGACGTCGATTCCGAGCACTTGCGGATCGGCCACGAATACGTTTTTGAATTCCTCGCTGTTGCGCACGTCCATGGCGATCCTGGTGAGCAGAGCCTGAACTTCGTCGGGATTGGCGGAAAAGTCGACGCTCACTTGGATCGTTGCCACGGAATAGCCGGCGCTGAGATTGGCAACCGTAGTGATCTGCGAATTGGGGATGATGTAGAGGATTCCGTTGCCATCGCGGACGGTGGTTTTGCGAAGGGTGAGCGCTTCGACAACGCCGTTCACTCCTGCGATGGTGACGGTGTCGCCGACGCTGAACTGGCCTTCCACGAGGATCAGGAAGCCGTTGAACATATCCTTGACAATGTTCTGCGCGGGCCAGACCAATGGCGATGCCCGCTACTCCAGCCGAGGCGAGGAGGGGAGCGAGATCGAAACCCATGGCGTCAAGAAACTGGAGTCCGGCAATGAGGGCGATGATCGCCAGACCCGTGGCGCGAATGACGCCGGACATCGTCTTGACCTCAGCGAGGCGAGCCGGCCCAGCGCCGCTCCGCTCGGCCGCACGGGCGATATGGAAGGTGACCAGGCGCAGCAAGCGACTGAGCACAAAGGCGATAATTGCAATGCCGATCAGGCGTGGCAGCTTGGTGTGAAGGAATTCCTGGCTGTCGGCGATCCACTCGTCCAGGACCTTGCCCATGAAGCGCCCTTCCTGGAACCAGCCCCAGCGCATCGCCAGCAAAATATTTACATTGGCGAGACAACGAAACATGCCAAAACTCCTCTTACTAGACTAGACTGTGCGCAAGGAATGGCCGGACCTGTGATTGCTTTTCCGAAGCAGCCCTTCAGCCATGGCGAATTCGATGAACTCAGAGCGTGACAGCGGCGCGACACCCCCCGCGATCTGGGCGAGGAAGCGGAGGGGATGGCTCTGCGGTCTGGCATGTCTGACGGTTCTCGTGCTTGCGGTGGGCGTGGGACTCCGCCGCGGCCACGCGCAGCAAGCTTCGTTTTCACTTCCTGCAATTGATCCTCCCAAGACCGCAGCCAAGTCTGCGACAAACGCCAACGAACCAGACCAGCAGCAGGCTCCGGAAAACCAGCAACAAACTTCGTTCTCACTTCCGGCCATTGATCCACCTAAAACGGCGGCCAAGGCGGGGTCCACGCCGGCGCCAAACACCGACGAATCAAACCAGCATCAGGCGGCGGGCGATCAGCAAACGTTCGCAGGGGCTTCTGATCCGAATCAGCCACAGGTCGCCAGAGAATGTGCCGATCTGCTGAAGATGGCCGCGGATCTGAAGGCTGCAGTCGAGAAGACGAACAAAGATACGCTTTCCGTGACCGTGGTGCGCAAGGCCGATCAGATCGAACAATATGCTCGAAAGGTAAGGCTCGGCCCAGGTAAGAGTTGAGGCAAGCAGGCAAAGGATCGCCAGGGGCGGTGCAATATGGATAAAGCAGGGCGCAGATGCAGCGGTCGCCGGTTGCGGCTCATCAGATTGCCGTTGCGCCTGGCATCAAGCGTGGGACTTGCGCTGGCGTTCGCCTGCATTCCCGCCGGCATCGCTCAGACCAGTAATGGATCAAACGGGGGCCAGGGCTCGCTGCGTGGGTCTTTCCCGGGGCATGTGGACGTGGGTCCACTTTCAAGCGATGAATACGACCCTGTCATGATGGAGCGCCGAATGCGGGCGCTCAACATCGAGCGCCAAAAGGAAATGGTTTCCGACACAAACAAGCTTCTAAGGCTTGCCCGGGAGCTAAACGCGGAGGTTGCCGCCCAGAGGTCCAACGCTCTGACGCCGGATCAGCTCCACAAGATCGCAGAGATTGAAAAACTGGCTCGCAGCGTGAAGGAAAGGATGACCAGCGCCGTCGGGGGGCCACAATCGGTGATTCCCCCGCCCGCCGTTGTGTATCCAATGCATTGAAGGCCAAGGGTGCTTCAGATTTGGAGGCCGAAGCGGGACGGACCGAAGGGCCGTTCATTGAGGGCGGGGGGACAATTGCCCGCCGCTTGTAAATTGCTACAATCAAACCAGGCAGTATCCGGAAAAGGGTGTGCGGCAAAGCCGGAGGAGCCAAACCTCGCTCCGCGGTGATTTGAACGGGGGTCGACCGGGATGGAAGTGGCAATTTCCAGCGCTCGTGCGTCTGGACCGTTTCCAGCGGCGGATGCATTGACGGCGCAGCACTTGGTTGAAATCTACCGCTTGATGTTTCTCTCCCGCGCGGTAGACGATCGCGAGATCAATCTCAAGCGACAGCAGAAGACCTTCTTTCAAATTTCGGCCGCAGGCCATGAAGCGCTTCAGGTAGGCGCGGCATTGGCGCTCCGATCCGGCTATGACTGGTTCTTTCCGTATTATCGCGATCGTGCGCTTGTGCTTTCGCTCGGCGTAACGCCTTACGAGATGATGCTGCAAGCGGTGGGCGCGGCCACCGATCCGGCGAGCGGCGGGCGCCAGATGCCCACGCATTGGAGCAGCCGCGCGCTACATATCGTGAGCACGTCATCCTCGACCGCGACGCAGTTGCTGCATGCCGTGGGATGCGCGGAGGCCGGGCGGGCGTTCAGCGCACGGCCCGAGATGGCGGCGAAGGCTGAGGACGACTATCGCGCCTTTCACGACGTGGACTTCCATGGCGACGAAGTCATGCTGGGTTGCATAGGCGAGGGATCGACATCGCAAGGCGAGTTCTGGGAGGCGATGAACACGGCTTCGAACCAGAAGCTGCCGGTGATCTTTTGCATTGAAGACAATGGTTATGCCATCAGCGTTCCGGTTGAGGTGAATACTCCGGGTGGAAACATTTCGCGGCTGGTTGCCAACTTCCCGCATTTTTACTTTGCCGAGGTGGACGGAAACGATCCTGTGGCAAGCTTGCATGCTTTTCAGCAGGCGGCCGCGCACTGCCGGGCTGGTCTGGGGCCGGCGCTGGTGCACGGCCATTGCGTGCGGCTTTACTCCCATTCGCTTTCTGATGACGACAAGCTTTACCGCTCAGCCGCAGAACGCGAGTCGGACGCGATGTGCGATCCGATTGCCAGAATGCGGGCGCGGCTGATTGGCGAGGGGATTTTGACGGCGGTGGAGATCGAGGATCTGGAGCGGGCGCTGGAACACGAAGCTGCCGAGGCCGCGGAGCGCGCTCTCGAAGCGCCGTTGCCCGAGGCGAAGGGAATCACAGTCCATGTCTACTCCAAGGACCTGGATCCAACCCGGGCAGCGTTTGCCACGGAGCGGCTGGAACCGGCAGAGAAGGCAAATGGACAGAAGCCTCCGGCACGGACCATGGCCGACCTGATCAACGCGTGCCTGCGCGACGAGATGCGCCGCGATCCGCGAATCGTGATTTATGGCGAGGATGTAGCCGACGCCAGCCGGGAAGAGGCGCTTGCCGAAGTGAAAGGCAAAGGTGGAGTATTCAAGCTAACTTCAGGACTGCAAACGGAATTTGGGTCCGAGCGGGTGTTCAATTCGCCGCTAGCCGAGGCCAACATTGTGGGCCGCGCCGTGGGGTATGGGCTGCGCGGTATGAAGCCCGTGGTAGAAATTCAATTCTTTGATTACATCTGGCCAGCTATGCATCAGATTCGAAATGAGATGGCATTGATGCGCTGGCGCTCGAACGGGGCATGGGTGGCGCCGGCGGTGATCCGCGTACCGATTGGCGGCTATTTGACGGGCGGCGCGATCTACCACTCGCAGTCGGGCGAAAGTATCTTCACGCACATTCCCGGCTTGCGTGTGGTGTTCCCGTCGAACGCCCTTGACGCCAACGGGCTGCTGCGCACGGCGATTCGCTGTGACGACCCGGTGCTGTTTCTCGAACACAAGCGACTCTATCGCGAAACATACGGGCGAGCGGCGTATCCGGGATCGGAATTTGCGATTCCGTTTGGGAAAGCGAAAGTGGTGAGGCCCGGCGCGGATCTGACGCTGGTGACCTATGGCGCGCTGGTGCCGCGCGCGCTTCAGGCTGCGCAGCAGGCGCAGCGCGAGCATGCGATCGAGGTCGAGATCGTCGACCTGCGCACGCTCAATCCTTACGATTGGGACGCGATTGCCACGTCGGTGCGCAAGACGAACCGCGTGATCGTAGCGCACGAGGACATGATCAGTTGGGGATATGGCGCAGAGATTGCAGCCCGCATCGCCGACGAGCTGTTCGACGAACTGGATGCGCCCGTGCGACGGATCGGGTCTCTGGATACTTTTGTTGCGTACCAGCCAATCCTCGAGGACGCGACACTGCCAAAGCCGGAAACGATTCTCAAAGCCATCGTGGATTTGAAGACGTATTAGGGCGAATGCCTCACTGTGCCGCAGGCATTCGAGCGTGTTGAGCCTGGCGAGCCGGCGAACCCTCTCGCTTATTGGTTTGGTGGCGGGTTCAGCGCTGAGCCGGAAGCGGGCGGCGGTGCATCGGGCGTGGCAGCATCTCCAGTCAGAATGCGCGTTTCAGCACGGAAGCGGTGATACTCAGTGAATTGCACGTCATTCACTTTGGTGACTGAGGGACCGGGCATCGTGGTAGCGGGTCCATATCTGCTTTGAAAGCTCGGCGCGGAATTGAATGTGCGCACCACGCCGAAGGAGACGCTTCTTATCGGGCAGATATAGCTCGCGCCGCCGATTTCCACTGGACCATATTGCACCATGACGTCGGCTTTGGACATCGGGCTGTTCGCATTGAGTTCAGCTACGGCCGTCAAGCGCCGAATGGTGCCGTCGGCCGGGTCGATGGCGATCTCCCCATGGTAGGCAACACTTGGTGGATTCGACCTTGGATCGTCGTTGACATTCACGGTATAGTGCGATTTTTCCCGGGGCACGGTGTAGCGGAAGACCGCCAGTGGATTGTCCGGCCCGCCCTCCCAATGGCTCCAGACAGGGCCGCTCGGCAGGATATCGGAGAGGACAAGCTCAATTGCTTCGCCAAACACGCCCTGCGTGTACAGTCCCTTGGGAGAAGGCGATGCGTGCTTATCCGTATTGGAGATGATCACCTCTTTGCCTTCGCGAAAATACGCTTTGTCGCTGGAGGTTCCCACCAGATGCATTTGCTTGTATGGGGAATTGGACATCGTGATCGTATTGATTGTTAATGGCTCATCGGAGAACAAGGTGGTATTGCGCGTCGCAAAGAAGTTTGGCAATTTGGGAATCGTATCCTCGATGTAGGTTCGGCTAAGTGTCAACAGGGAATCCTGCGCGTCGCGGCCGAGCGCTGGAGAGCCGGGAATTTCGTCTGGTGGAAGACGGAGAAACACTGAGGCATCGGCCAAAGCAACCATCGCCTGGCGGGACTTGGGGCCAGGCAATTCCGCCTCCCAACGCTGGAGCCTTGCCGAACTCACGCGTTCGGTGAGCTCCAGGTCGAAAAGCTCTTCGGCCACCTTTGCGTCTGACTTGCCATGCGCGTAAATCAGCAACTGGTCAACCATATCTACGGTGACGGGATTTGCCGCAAATGCAGGTGACGCCGTGCCCGCGAGCAACAGGAGGATGGCTAGTTTTCTCATTGTGCATCTCCGACGCCGGGAAGGCCCGAGGTCGATGCGCGATTCGCAGATCCCTGTCTAACACAAAGTGCAGGAGGCGTGAGTGACACCGCGAGAACACAGCCATCATACAGCGACGGCGATCATGCAGAGTTGTGTTCCAGCATGGATCTTTAGAGAAATACTCTGATGGCTGGCAGGCGATGGTTGCGGCCATCCGTTCGGGGCAGACTGGCTCACTGAGCCGAGACGCGGCCGTGATTCCTGCAGAAGCCTGGCAGAATCGGGCGCGAGCTCACGCCGGTTTCGCAAGCAGGGTGTCGACGGCGTCAGGAAGTGAAGTGAAGCGCAAGTCGGCGAGGGCGGATGCCTGCTGGACATGCGGTGATCGCCGGTCGGCGTCGACCTCGACAAATATTGTTGCCATCCCGAGACGCCGACCGAACTCAACATCAGCCAGCGAGTCGCCGATCATCACGCTGGTTGCGGCGGTGATCTGCGGGAATCGCGCGACGGCCTGTTCAAAGAGGCCGGGCAGAGGCTTGCGACAGTCGCACTCGTCGTGATCGTGCGGGCAGATGAAGAAGGCGTCGATATGCGCGCCGGCCTCCGAGAGCTTTCGCTCAAATGCCGCGTGGATGGATTCGACGTCTGCAGATGTGTAGAGACCTTTTGCGATGCCGCGCTGATTGGAGACGACGATGGTGAGCAGACCAGCTTCGTTGAGACGGCGCACCGCGTCGGACACGCCGGGAAGCATGTGAAACTCATCCCAGCGCGTGACGTACTGACCTTCGGGCATCTTTTCGTTCAGAATTCCATCGCGGTCGAGGAAGACGGTACGCAATACGTGCGGGAGAACCTGATTGAGGGGATCGGTCACTTGGTCATCATAGCAACGCCGGCAGGCCGCGACTGTGCGTAAGCCTTATGCTTTCATCGCGCGTCGCGCCATGTAACTGTAGAGACGCGCACTGCCTTCGTCGAAGGTGCAAGCGGCGCAGGGTGTCAGACCCGGATACAATACGGAGATGGACTTCCACAGCCATCTGCAGCAGAGAACCAAGGGCAGATCGCGCAAAGCAGGCCGAGCGGCATGAGGAATTTCTTCCGCCTGCTGCGCTATGGGCTGCCTTACGTTTTGGAATGGCTGCCGGGCGTGGTGCTGTCGGCTGTGGTGGGCATTCTGGACGCCTTCCGCATCCTGCTGCTGCAGCCGATCTTTGACCGGGTGCTCGCCCCGACATCGCCGGAGGGACCGATTGTTCTCGGCCTTCCGAATACCAGATGGCACTTCGACCTGAGAATCCTCGTTCCGCACTTCATGCATCTGCACAACGCATGGGACGTGGTGGCCTACGCGCTGGTGCTCTCCACGATCCTGAAGGGCCTCTGCGACTATGCAGGCACTTACCTGGTGAACTACGCGGGCTTCGGCACCATCACAGATTTGCGCAACCATCTTTACGAAGCAACCTTGCGCCGTTCTTCAAGTTTCTTTCACCGGCATCCGACGGGCACCATCCTTTCCACGCTCATCAACGATGTTGACCGCGTGCAAATCTCCCTGAGCTCGGTGCTCGGCGATTTTCTGCAGCAGTTCTTTACTTTTTTGGTCGCGGTGACGCTCATCATCAAGATTGGCGGCTACCTGAGCTGGGCGCTGGTTCTCTTTATTCCGGTGGTTATCACCTCCGCGCGCAAGATAGGCAGGGAAGTGCGCACGCGTACGCGAACCGGCCAGGACAAGCTGGCCGAGGTGCAAAACATCCTGCACGAAACGGTGACCGGCAACCGCATCGTGAAGGCGTTCAACACTGAGCTGTGGGAAGTTCTGCGCTTCAAGAACGCCGCCAAGCGACTTTTCCGCGCAAATTTGCGCAGCGTGCGGATTCAGTCAATCAGTTCGCCGTTAATGGATACAGTGGGCGCCATCGCCATGGCGCTGCTGCTTTGGATCGGGCGCAGCGAGATCAAGGCCGGCCATATGACCCTTGGTGTATTCGGCGCCTTCATGATTCTGCTCTTCAAGCTCTATGATCCATTGCGCCGGTTTGCATTTTTTTACAACAGCTTTCAACAGGCGATGGGCGCATCGGCTTCGATTTTTTCTTTTTTTGATACCGAAGATGACGTGAAAGAACGCCCGCACGCAGCGACGTTCACGCGTTTTCGCCAATCGATCAAATTCGACGATGTCGGATTTTCCTATTCGACCGGCGAAGGGGAGCACCAGATTCTTCACCACGTGGATCTGGAAGTGAATGCGGGCGAGGTTCTGGCTGTGGTGGGGCCGAGCGGCGCGGGAAAATCGACGCTGGTGAACCTGATTCCGCGCTTCTTCGATGTGACTTCGGGCCGCATTTTGATTGACAACCTCGACCTGCGCGAATTGACGCTGGCATCGCTTCGCCGGCAGGTAGCCCAGGTGACACAGGAGACCATCCTCTTCAACGACACGGTGCACCACAATATTGCCTATGGCCAGCCGGATGCGAAGCACTCCGTGGTGGAGCACGCGGCACGTAATGCGCTGGCCCACGAGTTCATTCTGAAGATGCCGCAGGGCTACGATACGGTGATCGGCGAGAAGGGTTTCCGGCTCTCCGGCGGCGAACGCCAGCGGATTGCCATTGCGCGGGCCATCCTGAAGAATGCGCCGATTCTGATTCTCGACGAGGCAACTTCGGCGCTTGACTCCGAAAGCGAATCGCTCGTGCAGGAAGCGCTGGCGAACCTGATGCAAAACCGCACCGTGGTGGTGATTGCACACAGGCTCTCGACCATCCGCCGCGCGACGCGCATTGCCGTGGTTGAGGATGGGCGCATCACGGCCATCGGATCGCACGACGAGTTGCTGAATACCTCACCCACCTACCAGAAGCTTTACCAATTGCAGTTCATCGACTCGCCGGAAACGCCGGAGAACGGGACAGCGAATCATTTGGCACTCTATTTGCCGTTCGACCAGACGGCCGCCCATCCCGCAGGCACGAGGGAGTAAGAATGGCCATCTCTTCAATGACAGGATTTGCGCGGGTGCAGGTGAGCGTGCCCTCTGGCGCTGAAAGCCAGATGAGCTACACGTTGACCATCAAGAGTGTAAATCACCGTTTTCTCGATCTTCAGTTCCGGTTGCCCTCCGGATTGGATGGGTTGGAAATGGAGTTGCGGAGATTGCTGAAAGAGAATCTTACGCGCGGCCATGTCGACGTGACGCTCTCTGTCGATCGATCTTCGCAGACCAAGGCCGGATACAATCGCGAGCTGGTTGGCGGATACCTGGCTGCCTTCGATGCGGCGCGGCGCGAGCACAGGATTCAGGGTGAGCCGGACCTGAATGTTGCATTGCGCCTGCCCGGCGCCCTTCAGTCGGAGGATCGCGGAAGCGACGATCTGACCGCACTTGCGAATAGCGTGCTTGAGCAGATGGTTCCGCTTGTTGAGCAGTTGAAGGCCATGCGCGCACGCGAAGGCCAGGCGCTCGAGGCCATTCTTCGCGGCACGCTCGGCCGGCTGGCCGCAGCGACGGCGAGCGTCGCAGAGTTAAGGCCAGAGATCGAGCAGCGGTACCAGGAGCGGCTTGCACAGCGGCTTGCGGCGGTCGCAGGACCGGAGTTCAATCAGCAGCGCGTGCTCGAGGAGGTGGCCGTGCTGGTGGAGCGCAGCGACATCAGCGAAGAATTAGCGCGGATGACAACGCATATCGAACATTTTCGAGAGTTGCTCAGCGCAGGGAACGACGCCGGGAAGAAGCTCGATTTTCTCCTCCAGGAGATGAACCGCGAAGCCAATACTTTGCTATCGAAGACCGGCGGCGTAAGCGGAAAAGGGATGCGCGTCACCGAGCTGGGCCTGGCGATGAAAGCGGAGATCGAAAAAGCGCGCGAGCAGGTGCAGAACGTGGAATGAAGCAGGGAACAAGGGACTAAGGGAACAAGGGAAGAAGAAGACAGGAACTGGGGACTCGGAAGGGGATCACAAGAAAGTGGCTGGAATTCTTTTTATTATTTCGGCGCCTTCGGGCTCCGGCAAAAGCACACTGGTAGGCGAACTGCGCCAACAAGTGAGCGGGGTGGATTTCGCGGTGTCGTGGACGACGCGTGCGCCGCGTGGTTCAGAGGAGGATGGGCGCGAATACCACTTCACCACCCGCGAAGAATTCCAGCGCATGACGGATGCCGGGCTTTTCCTGGAATACGCTGAGGTCTTTGGGAAAGACCTTTACGGCACGCCCCGCCAATCCCTCGATGATGCGCTGGCAAGCGGTCATGACCTGATGCTCGATATCGATGTGCAGGGCGCAGCGCAAGTGCGATCGAAGATGCCCGAGGCGGTGAGCATCTTTGTTTTGCCGCCGAACCCGAAAGAATTGCGGACTCGTTTGCGCAATCGCAGCCGTGCTGAAGGCGTGATGAACGAGGGAGAGCTGTACCGGCGCCTGAGCGAAGCCAGCCGGGAGATTGAGAAATATCGCGACTACGGCTATATTCTGATCAACGACAGTTTGCCCCGGGCGGTAGCGCAGCTTGAGGCCATTGTGCAGGCAGAACGTTTCTACCGCAATGGCGAGACGATCGCATACCGTTCCCGCAGGGTGTTGGAGGTCGCCGCAGCCTGCCTGCAATCGAACTCGCAGGAGCGGCTTAAACCTGTGCTGGAAGCCTTCGGCATCGATGGCTTAACCGGCCAGCAACAACTTCCCTTTGGAGATGACTCCGATGACGATTGAGACCAGTTTCGATTCCAATTACCGCAAGGTCCTGGTAGCCGCCCGGCGCGCTCGTCAATTGCAGAACGGCTCACAGGCCCTTGTCCCCACAAAATCGAGCAAGGCCTGCCGCATCGCGCAAGAAGAGATCGATGCGGGAAAGATCGCCTATGTGAAAAACGAGGTCGAGGTGGCCAAGCCTCTCGTTGAAGGCCCGGCGATTCCCATCCTGCTTAGCTAGATTCTGTTTTCTCGATCGGCCCGCGGCAGTGAGTGCGGCGATGGTGTGCCCTTGAAATGGGTGACGCGGATCGTGCGGGGCTCTGTCGTTTTGTCTGCTGCAATACAATCTTCATTATGAGAGTCGTTGTCGGCGTCTCCGGCGGGATTGCTGCGTACAAGGCAGCCGAGCTCGTGCGCGCACTCCAGCGCCAGGCGGTCGAGGTGCACGTGGTGATGACTGCAGCGGCGCAGCGCTTTGTGCAGCCGCTGACCTTTGCTGCGCTTACCGGATACAAAGTGTTTACGAGCCTCTGGGAGGAGGCGAGCGATCCGGGCGCGGAGCAGAAGGGCATTGACCATATCGCGGAGGCACAGTGGGCGGACGCGCTTGTGGTGGCCCCGGCCACGGCAAACATTCTGGCGAAGTTTGCGCATGGAATCGCCGATGATTTTCTTTCGACGCTCTATCTCGCAACGACTTCGCCGGTTCTGGTGGCGCCGGCCATGAACGTGAATATGTGGAACCATCCGGCAACGCAGGCCAACGTGGCCACGCTGCAGGATCGCGGCGTGCGCATCATTGAGCCGGGGACTGGCGAGCTGGCCTGCGGCATGGTTGGCGAGGGCCGCATGGCGGAGCCGGAGGCGATTGCCGCCGCGGTGCTGGGGGTGCTGGGACGGCGAAATGATCTGGCCGGCGAGGTTGTGCTGGTGACGGCCGGCGGCACACGCGAGGCGCTCGACCCGGTGCGTTTTATCGGGAACCGGTCCAGCGGCAAGATGGGCTATGCCCTGGCTGAAGCGGCGCGCAGCCGCGGGGCAAAAGTCATCCTGGTCAGTGGGCCGACGGGCTTGCGCGCGCCTCGGCAGTGCGAAATGGTGCAAGTGACGACGGCGGAGGAGATGCGCAGTGCGGTTCTTGCGCGCATGAACGACGCTACGCTGGTGATCAAAGCTGCCGCGGTGGCCGATTACCGGCCAGTGAGCGTCTCAGAGCAGAAGTTGAAACGCACCGGGTCGATGACGCTGGAGCTGGCGCCGACTGAAGATATTCTTGCCGAGGTGGTTCGGCGGCGGCGGCCTGGACAGCTCATTGTCGGCTTTGCCGCCGAGACCGAAAACCGCATGGAAAACGGGCGCGTCAAGCTGATGAAGAAGGGCGCGGATGCGATTGTGGTGAACGATGTGTCGGGCGAGGGCGTGGGCATTGATGCGGATACCAATGCCGCTACATTTCTGAGTGCGGCGACGTCCGTAGAGATGCCGGAGATGCCGAAGCGCGAGCTCGCTGACCGGATTTTGGATGAGATTCTGGCGTTGCGGCGGCCTCGGCCGTTGGTCGCGGAATTCGGTGAACACCAGGATGCGAAGACGCGCGACGAACAATCGGCGCAGGACCGCGTGCTCAGCGAGAGCATGCCCAGCGGCGCGGGACGCCGGCAGTTGATTGTGGAGTAAGAACGTTGGCGCGCGCGCTGGATTCCGCAATCCGTGAGGCACTGGCCGAGCGCATGCGGTTTTATCGCGAGCTGGGGCTGACAGATTTTTACCGGCGGCCGGTGGATGCGGCTGTTGCAGAGCAGGAAACGGGCGCGGTTCCTGGAGTTGCGGAAGGCGCGGGCGAGCGCGAAGCGGACGGTGCGGAGCGGGGTCAGGAAGCGCCGGCTCCGGAGATTCAGTCAAACTTTTTTGGAGAGGAGCCGGCGATCAAGACGCGGAAGGGATTTCATGCGCCGGAGATTGGCGTCGCGATTCCTGTGGAGGAGCGAGCCGACGCGCTAGCGGCGATTCACGAGGATCTGGGCGAATGCAGGCGCTGCGCACTGCACAAAGCGCGTAACACGATCGTGTTCGGCGTGGGAAACCCGGCAGCGCGGCTGATGTTCGTGGGCGAGGGGCCGGGCGCCGATGAGGACGCGCAGGGACTGCCGTTTGTCGGACGCGCCGGTCAATTGCTGAACAACATGATTACCGCGATGGGGCTGACGCGCGAAGAGTGCTACATCGCCAACGTGGTCAAGTGCCGTCCGCCGGGCAACCGCACGCCGGAACCGGACGAGGCGAATACCTGCTCGCCGTTTCTGTTTCGTCAGATCGATGCGGTGCGTCCGCAGGTGCTGGTGGCGCTCGGGGCAACGGCGGCAACGTATCTGCTGGGCGCGCGGCAACCGCTGGCGGCGCTGCGCGGACGCGTGCACGCGTTCCGCGGGATGAGCCTGATCGTGACCTATCACCCGGCTTTTTTGCTGCGCGATCCGCGCCAGAAGAAGGAAGCGTGGGCGGATCTTCAGATCGCGATGAAGGAGCTGGGGCTGAAAAAGACAGGGAATAGGGGGTAGGGAATAGAGAACATGGAACAGAGAACAGGGAGCACTCAGAGCGCGATTTTTCGCTCGCTGAGTGACTCGGCGATTTCGCGCCAATTGAATTCCCAAATATGCGAAACTTCGAGATTGCGGGCGATCAACTAAAGGCGCTGTAGAATTCCGTCTGATGAGACGAATACGCGCCGTTACCGGTTCAGCAGTATTCCTGGCCATTGCACCGGGAACCGTTGCGGGTTACATCCCATGGCGGATATGCCGATGGCATGTTGAAGCACCACTGGCCGGAATCTATTTGTTCCGGATTCTCGGGGTGTTGTTGATTACCGCCGGGCTCCCCATCCTCCTGGATTCTTTCGCACGCTTCGCTTTTCAAGGCCTCGGTACGCCTGCGCCGGTCTTTCCAACACGCCATCTAGTCGTCAGCGGTCTATATCGATATGTGCGAAATCCTATGTATGTGGCGGTTGCATGGTTGATTCTCGGGCAGGGGTTGTTTTTTGGCGATGTCGGTGTTCTTAAATACGGTATTGCCGTTTGGGCGGCATTCCATCTATTTGTCCTCATCTACGAAGAGCCTACCTTAAGGAGCGCCTACGGGCCTGAGTACGAAGACTTCTGCAAGAATGTCCACAGGTGGGTTCCGCGTTTGCGACCTTGGAGGCAGGGGGAAAACGGTTGAGTTTTGCCGGTGGATCGGACCACGGAAAATCGGAAGTTTGGCTCTCAACGGCTGATTTCAGTGCAATGTGCTCACTGACGTGGTTGCTGTCGCTCTTCGTCAGTCACCCATCTCTCAAAACAACCGCAGGAATCAGTGACGCACGCTAGCCGCGTTCGCGCCAGAGCGCCACGCCGCCGAGGATGCCGTCTTCGTTTGAGACGATGGAGACGTTTTTGGGAAGCTTGAAGTCAATTTTCTTGGTGTTGCCGCCGCCCAGATAAAGATGGTCCCAGTTAAAGGTGGCTTCGGTTTGCGCGATCGCTTCTTTGAGCCGCTTGTTCCAGTATTTCTTGCCGTACTTCTCGAGGCCGCGGCGGCCGAGGTAGTCCTCGTAGGTTTTTTCGCGCCAGGGGTGATGGCCCAGCTCGAGGCCCGGGCAGAGTTTCCCCCCGGTGAAGATCGCCGAGCCCACGCCGGTGCCGAAGGTGATGATGAGCTCCACGCCCTTGCCCTTGACTGCGCCGTAGCCCTGCACCGCGGCGTCGTTGTTGACGCGGACGGGTTTGCGCCAGCGCTTCTCGAGCTCGCGCTGGAGAGGGAAGTTGACCCAGTCAGGGTGAAGGTTAACGGCGTTGTAAGTGATGCCGAGCTTCACCACTCCGGGAAAACCGACAGAAACGCGATCAAAGCCCGGCAGGCGGGCGCGCAGAGTGTTGAGCGCGCGCAACACGGCCCGCGGCGTTGGCACGGCCGGAGTGAGGATGCGCTGGCGCTCGCTGAGCGGCTTGCCGAGCGCGTTGAGAAGCATGGCTTTGATGCCCGATCCGCCGATGTCGATGGAAAGAGTGATGGGAGATGCCTTGGTGGACGGAGAGCCCGGCGCGGGAAGAGGGGATTTCGAAACCATCTGGGTGAATTGTAAAACACAGGGAACAGGGAGTAAGGGAGCGAGGGAGCTACGGCTGGCAGCAGCAACTACACTGAGTGTTGTCTCCCATGCCTGCTTACTGCGAAGTCGCGCTGCCGGTGCCGCTGGACCACACGTTTACGTATGCGATCCGGTTGGGGCAGTCGCCACAGCGTGGAGCGCGCGTGATTGTGCCCTTCCGCAACGAAAAGCTGATCGGTGTGGTGACGGCTGTGGATGCCAAGGCGCCGGCAGAGGTAGAAGTGCGGTACCTCGAAGCGGTGCTCGACGAAGAGCCGCTGCTCAGCGAGCACCTGCTGGAGTTGGCGAATTGGACGGCGCAGTATTACCTGGCACCGCTGGGCGAGGTGCTGCGCGGGATGCTGCCGCTGGCCGCGGAGGTACGGCGCACCGTCTACTACCGGATCACGGATCTGGGTCGGGATGTGCTGGCGAAGAGTTTGGATGGGGACGATGGTTCTGGAGTCACCCACCCTAGCGACAAAAACAAAGACGTCGCGAGGGTGGGGCACCCGCCTGACAGAAGGAGGCTTTCAAAGGAAGGGCAGGACATGGAGCGGCGTGTGCTGGAGCGGCTCGCTTCGGGCGAGCCGGTGAAGGTGTCGACGCTGCGAACGGCGACGGCGGCTTCACTGCCGGTGCTGGCGAGCATGGTGCGCAGGAGGTGGATCGCGCGTGAGACGGCGGCGGCCGAACGTGATGCGCGACGCATGGAACGGTTTGCAGTGCTGGTTGCCGAGGGCCGGTTGCCCTCACTGACCGAGAAGCAGCAGGCGATTCTGGCGGAGCTGGCGGCGAGCGGCGGCGAGCTTTCGCTTGCCGAGCTGCGGCAGAGAGAACTGCCATCGTCGACGCTGCAGACGCTGGTGCGGCGGGGGCTGGTGCGCATCGAGGAGCGGCCGGAAGCGTTTCGACTGGGTGGACTGGCTCCGGCGAGCGGCGCAATCGATTTGAACGCAGCGCAGACCGCTGCACTCGCTACAATCACCGGGGCGCTGGGTTCGTTCCATCCGTTCCTGATGTATGGCGTGACGGGCTCAGGGAAGACGGCTGTGTATCTTGCCGCGATGCAGAAGGTTCTGGAGCGCGGGCTCTCGGCGATTCTGCTGGTGCCCGAGATCGGGCTGACGCCACAAACGGTCGGATTGCTCGATCAGGCCTTCGGTCAACGCGTGGCGCTGCTGCACTCCGCATTGACGCCCGAGGAACGCAGCGAGCAGTGGCGGCGGATCCGGCGCGGCGAAGCTCCGATTGTCGTGGGAACGCGCTCGGCAATTTTTGCGCCGGCGCCGAACTTGGGATTGATCCTGGTGGATGAGGAGCACGACCAGAGCTACAAGCAGGAAGAGACGCCACGGTACAACGCGCGCGATGTGGCCGTGATGCGCGCCAAGCTGGCCGGCGCCGTGGTGGTGATGGGTTCGGCTACGCCGTCGCTGGAGAGCTGGCAGAACGCGGCACGGGGCAAGTACACGCGCATCGAGCTGCTGGACCGCGTGATGAACCGGCCACTGCCTGAAGTGGAACTGATCGACATGCGGCGTGAATTCAAGGAGACGGGCCGCGATGAGCTGTTCTCGCGCTCGCTGGTGGAGCAGACGAAAGCAACGCTGGAGCGAGGCGAGCAGGCGCTGATTCTGCTGAACCGGCGCGGCTACTCGTTTGCCGTGATGTGCCGCGCTTGCGGCGAAAAGCTCGAATGCCAGAACTGCGCGATTGCGCTGACGCATCACAAGGCGTCGATGGAGGACCTCGGCGAGGCGCGCGTGGGGGAACGGCTGGAGTGCCACTATTGCGGATACAAGCGCACGGTTCCGGCGCGATGCCCGAAGTGCGACAGCGAGCACCTTTACTATCTCGGCGCGGGATCGCAGCAGGGCGAGGAGCGGCTTGCGGAGATTTTTCCCGGCGCGCGCATTGGCCGCATGGACCGCGACACGGTGCGCGGGCGCTACGACATGGAGCGCCTGTTGTCGCGGCTGCATTCAGGCGAGATCAATCTGCTGGTGGGGACGCAGATGATCGCCAAGGGCCACGATATTCACAGCGTGACGCTGGTTGGCGTGGTGGGCTGCGACTACGCGCTGTCCATGCCGGATTTTCGCGCGGCTGAGCGCGTCTTCCAGCTGATGACGCAGGTGAGCGGACGCGCAGGCCGGGGAGATTTGCCGGGGCGCGTGGTGGTGCAAACGTATTATCCCGATCACTACTCGATCGTTGCTGCGACGACGCACGATTACAAGGCGTTTGCCGAGCGTGAATTGAAATACCGGCGCTGGATGCATTACCCGCCGTTTGGCGCGCTGGCCAACGTGCTGGTGCAATCGCAAAAGCTCGAAGAAGCTGCGGGGTGGGCAACGACGCTGGGCAAGCACCTGCAGAAAGCGAAGCCTGACGGGCTGCGTGTGCTTGGGCCGTGCACGGCGCCGATTGCACGCATCAAGGGCGTTTATCGCTTCCACATGATTTTGAAAAGTGCGTCGCGGAAGGCCTTGAACGAGACGCTGCGCGGCATGCTGGCGCACGCGGCGGAGGCGGGAGTGCCGCGGCGGAATCTGATCGTGGATATCGACGCGCTGCGACTGATGTAAAGCAGCATGTCAGCGAGTCAGCAAGTCGGCGCACTGGTGTGAGCCGGCTGGGCAGACGACCGCGAAGACGGTCCATAAACGAGTGGGCCGGCGGTTAGCTGCCGGAGGCGTTGCCTTCGATGGCGTGGAGTTCTTTCCCGGGTTTGAAGCGCACTGCTTTGCCGGGGGTGATGGTGACCTCGGTCCCGGTGCGGGGATTGCGCCCGATTCCGGTTTTTCGCGCGCGGACGCTGAATACGCCAAATCCGCGCAATTCAATGCGCTCGCCGGCCGCAAGAGCCTGCTTGAGTCCCTCGAAGACGGTGTCCACTGCCGCTTCTGCCTTAGTGCGCGGCAGACCGGTGCGCTCGACCACGTTATGAACGATGTCCTGCTTGATCAATGGAGCCTCCTCGTTTGACGGGAAGTGGTTCTTGAGCGTGCTACGACCTACAACGCTCATACTACAGGCTTTGTCGGGAATAGGGAACCGCGGAAGAGAGAAGTTGTGGATTTTTTCGTGTGCCGGGCGCCCGCGGCGAGCCCGGGAGTTGAATGGCATGCGGCAACAAGCGCAGAAGATTGTCAACGAGAGCAGGTGTTGCTTAAGATGAGACTTCGAGTCGAAGACTCTGCCGGTACCCTTACCGGAGGCCACATTCACCCCCGAACAGGAGAAGCATGTCGATTCAAAGCGACCGATGGATCAGGGAACAGGCCCTGAAACACCGCATGATTGAACCGTTCAGCGAAAAGCAGGTGGCTGGCGATGTCATTTCCTTCGGTCTTTCGTCTTACGGTTATGACCTCAGGGTTTCAAACGAATTCAAAATATTTACAAACGTCAACAGCGCGATCATCGATCCCAAGGCCTTCGACGAGCGCTCATTTGTCTCGGTGCAAGCGGATTCAGTCATCATTCCTCCGAATTCTTTTGCGCTGGCACGGTCCGTTGAGTACTTTCGTATCCCCCGCGACGTATTAACTATCTGCGTGGGCAAGTCAACTTACGCGCGATGCGGCATCATAGTGAATGTGACTCCATTCGAACCGGAGTGGGAGGGGTTTGTGACGTTGGAGATTTCCAACACCACCCCGCTTCCGGCGAAGGTATACGCGAACGAAGGACTTTGTCAGATCTTGTTCTTCCGCGCAGATGAGCCCTGCGAGACCAGCTACGCTGACCGCCAGGGCAAATATCAAAAGCAGCAGGGAATCGTTCTTCCCAAGCTGTAAAAAGTACTGCGTTGAACCTGCGGGGTGGGTTCAACAGCGGAATGAACAAGTTCTTCAGGGCCCTTGGTACCACCTTTTCACAATCCAGGGGCGACCCCGTTCATCGCCGATGAGGGCGCCATGACACCCAAGAATCCAGGTCCGCAGACCATTCGTGTGGGATTGATCGCAGGCGAGCCGGTGCGTGATGCCGGTCTGAAGACGATCTTCGATCTGCCTGCGCAAGACGATCAGGCGCAACTCGTTCCGGTGATCGGGAGCTTGATGGAACTGCTGGCGCTCGACGGGATCGAGTACGTTGTTGTCGATCTGCATTCGTCGCTCGGCGGCCTGGAGGCTCTGGAGACCATTCGCCGCGTTCGACCGGAGATCCGGTCGATTGTGATTGGTCCGGAGGGCGACGAGGAGCTGATGCTGACTTCGATCATCGCAGGGGCGAGAGCCTACCTTGGTCACAGCGCGGGTCCTGAGATCGTGCGGAAAGCGATTGAAGTGGTGACGACCGGATCCATCTGGGCGCCGAGACGCCTGCTTTGCCGGGTGATCGACCGATTGCTGAGCACCCCGAGTGTGCAGCAGGCGACCACGGTGCAGCAGCTCACACCAAGAGAGCAGCAGGTGCTGGAGCTCATCCTGAACGCGCACTCGACCCGCGAAATTGCCGCCCGACTGGGGATTGAGCAACGCACGGTAAAGGCCTATATCGGCCGGCTGATGCGCAAGACGGGGGCTGACAATCGCGTAAAGCTTTCAGTATCAGCGCTGAGCCGGTCCATGATGCCGGACTTCGAGGGCCGGAAGACGAGAGACAGCGTTACGGGGCAGATTACCAATTAGAGGCAAGAATAGTTACCTTAAGTCATAGCCCCTAAGTACTCTTGCGTAATTCCGGGAATTTCCACAATATCGTGTACAGAAACAACGCAGATCTGGGGAAAGGAGTTCCCAGGCAGCATGTTTCCATGAAGCCTGGGAACTCCTATTTTTTCTGATTTTTCGCGGAAAATCCGATTTGCGTTGCTTTCGACAGCCCTCCCCCCACTAATCCACGCATTTGATATCAAGGTTCGACCTCCTAAGGGGGTCCGGACCTGTGTTTGGCAAGGCGCTGGCGCTTTGCTGCCGGCGGCTGCTTTACCCGAGTGGTGCTATTCACAGGGAAGGGGTAGGGTTTTGCCCGGGATGCTGTAGGCTGTTCGAGGAGGATGCTTCGCTCCGGGCTCGGCAAACGTTCAAAATGGGTCCCTCTCGGCCCGGTGACTCCCAAGCTCCCGAACGGTTGCGCCAACACGGTGAAGCGTGTGCCTCCATCCCAAAGGTCGTGCGTCCGCGTCAAGGGTACCTGCGGAAAAGGAAAGGACATGGATATGAAAAGAGTTCTTGCTTCGATTTGCCTCAGTTTTCTGCTCGCTTCCACGGCTCTTGCTGCTTCAACCCGGGATGATTTGCAAGCCCGGATGGACTCGGCGAAGACAGTCCTTGACCAGATCATGGCCGCGAAGGACAACTCGATCCCCAGCAATATTCTTCGCCAGGCGACTTGTGTTGCGGTTGTCCCCAGCCTGGTGAAGGGTGCGTTTCTGGTTGGCGCGCAATACGGGCAGGGTGTTGTGACCTGCCGGACGGGCCATGGCTGGAGTGCGCCGGTATTCATCCGGATGGCGGGCGGATCGTTCGGATTCCAGATCGGCGGTCAGGCTACTGATCTGATTCTTGTGGCGGTGAACGAGCGCGGAATGCAGGATCTGCTCAGGGACAAGTTCAAGATTGGCGGCGACGCATCGGCGGCGGCGGGGCCTGTGGGCCGTGCCGGGCAGGCGTCGACTGACTGGAAGATGAATGCGGAACTCCTTAGCTACTCGCGCGCCAAGGGCATCTTTGCCGGCATTGACCTCGACGGCACCGGCGTGAGCCAGAACCGGGAAGACACGGAGATCTATTACGGAGCGCCACATGACTTCGACTCGATTCTGAGAGGCGACGTGGCCGTGCCACCGGGAGCGGTACCGTTCGTCCGCGAGGTCGCGCGATTTTTTGTTGAAGCGAAAGCCAATCACTAATCTTCGACTGCTTCGGATCGAATCACGACGGGGTGCCGTTCGCACGGCGAGCGTCGGCGCGACAGGGAGTAAATTAGGTATTGCATTCCCGGAAACGCCGTCACGATGCGGGAAAACATCGAGTATGGGCTGGTTGAAGCCGTAGCACGCTGCCTGGGGCGCATGCCACGCGCAGTTGCGCGCCGATTTGCCGCGTTCATCGCCTTTGCCGTTTACTGGTGCTTCGGGCGGCTGCGCAGGGTGGGTCTGCGAAACCTTGAGATGGCGCTGCCCGAACTGCCCTCTAAAACCCAAAAAAAGATTCTGCGGCGTGTGTATATCCACCTTGGCTGGCAACTGGTGGAATTCTGCCGCATGTCGCGCTACACGGCGGAGAATACGCGCGACTGGATGCGGACCGATGGATTGGAGCACTATCTTGCTGCGCAGGCGAAGGGCAAAGGCGTTCTGATTATTACCGGGCATCTTGGCGCATGGGAGCTTTCGAGTCTTTATCACTCGCTGATGGGTCATCCGATGGGGATGGTGATCCGACGGCTGGACAACCGAAAACTCGATGAATACGTGAACGGGATCAGATGCCTGCACGGGAATTTTGTTGTGCACAAGGATGATTTCGGCCGCGGGCTGCTTAAGGCGATGCACGAAGGCGGGACGGTGGGGATCCTGATGGACACCAATATGACGCCGCCGCAGGGCGAGTTCGTGAAGTTTTTCGGGATCGATGCCTGCACGGGAACGGGGCTGGCCCATATTGCACGCAAGACCGGCGCGGCAGTGCTGCCGGGCTTCATGTTCTGGGAGCCAAGCGAAAAAAAGTACGTACTGCGGTTTGGTGAGGAGGTTGCGATCCCGCACACGGAGAATGTAGGAGCGGACATTCTTGAGGGCACGCAGCGCTGCACGGCGGTTCTGGAATCGTGGATCAGGCGCTATCCTGACCAGTGGTTGTGGATTCACCGGCGGTGGAAGACGCGGCCGGCGGGAGAGCCGGGGTTGTACGGGAAGTGATCAGTGGTCAGTGTGTGAGCGGTCAACGATGAAGATTGGCGACCTAATTGCGAAATTCGGCGGCAGGTTGGCGCAGGGCCGGTCGGAGACACAGATCTCCGGCGTGAGCGGCCGCGAGCGTGTGACGGAGACGGAGTTGCTGTTCGCCGAGGATGCAGCCGCTGCAAAGGAAGCGCTGGCCAGTGCGGCGGGTGCGCTGGTGTTGAAGCCCGGCTGCCTGGAAAGCTACGCTGCCAACACCGCGATTACTGTGGTTGAGACGGGCCAGCCGCGGCTGTGGTTTGCGCGCGCCGCGAAGCTTTTGGCGAAACCGCTGCCCGCGGCGGGTGTGCATCCCTCTGCGGTGGTCGGCACGGATGTGAGGCTCGGCGCGCAGGTGAGCATCGGCCCGTGCGTGGTGATTGGCGACGGCGCGCAAATCGGCGCGGGCACACGAATCGATGCGAGCGCGGTGATTGGCGAAGGCGTGCACGTCGGCGAGAATTGCCGTATCTTTCCGCGTGTCGTGATTTATCCCGGAACCACGATTGGGAACCGCGTCATGCTTCATGCGGGCGTGGTGCTCGGCGCGGATGGGTTTGGTTACGTGCGGGACCCGGAGTCGGGAGCGTATACGCAATTTCCGCAGCAGGGAACCCTGGTGATTGAAGACGATGTGGAGATTGGCGCGAATAGCACAATTGACCGCGGCGCGCTGGGAGAGACTCGCGTGCGACGCGGCGCGAAGTTCGATAACCTGGTTCACGTGGGGCACAACTGCGACGTCGGCGAGGATGCAATTCTCGTCGCGCTCACCGGGATTTCGGGTTCGAGCACAATCGGCAAGGGCGCGGTGCTGGCGGGGCAGGTGGGCATCGGCGATCACGCGCATGTGGGTCCCGGAGTGATTCTTGGTGGGCAGGCCGGGGTCTTCAGCGGCAAGACGGTGACGAATGAAGGACTGAAGCCGGGAACGGTGCACTGGGGCACGCCGGCACGGCCGCTGCAGCAGGTATTGCGCGAGCAGGCTACGCTGGCGCGGATGGCGAGGAGAAAAGGGATTAAGGACCAGGGACCAGGGAATAGGGATTAGGGACTATGGACTAAGGGACTCGGGGCTATGGACGTGGAACTGCGGCAAGTCGCGCTGGAGGTCATGCATGATCAGAGGGGCGATTCCACTCCTGCATGTGTCGAATGCTGCTGCGGCTGAGTCGTTTTATTGCGGTCTGCTCGGGTTCGAGCTGGAATTTGCTCACCGGCCCCAAGGCGTTGAGGCTGATCCGTGCTACATGGGTCTCTCGCGCGATGGCATCTGGATCCACCTTTCTTCGTTTAGTGGAGACGGAGTGGCCGGCGGCGTGGTGAATCTGCTGGTGGAAGACGTGGATGCGCTGCATGGTGAGTTCGCCGCAAAGGGCGTTGCGATCGATATGCCGCCGGTAGATCAGTCCTGGGGCAATCGCGAAATGTATGTGAAGGATGCCGACAGGAACAGCCTGCGATTTCTTCAAGTGCCGGAGAAGGCGTGAGGGCTGGTGAGGAGTGGCGGAATGCCTGTGATTGTAGTTGGCGGCGGCGGGCGTGGCGCAGGGAAGACGACGCTGATCTGCGGGCTGATTCGCGCGCTGCCAGAAATTCAGTGGACCGCGATCAAGGTGACGAGCCACGATCATGTCAACGCGACGCCCGTCTGGGAGGAGACCACAGCAGGTGAGGACACGGATACGGCGCGCTATGTGTCCGCGGGTGCGAAGCGCGCGTTGCTGGTGACAGCGGACGATGCAGAGCTCAGCCCGATCGTTCAGCAAATTCTCAAGCAGTGTCCGCCGCCGGCCGGCGTCATCTTCGAGTCAAATCGTGTGCTTCGCTGCCTCTCTGCTGATCTTTGTCTCGCCGCTGCACTCAGCCTGAAGGGAGAGCGCAAGCCCTCGTTTGATCTGCTGGAAGAGAGAATGGACGCGATGGTGGAGCTGGCCGGGCACGATCATGTCATTCGCGGCGAGAGGCTCGGGTTCCATCTCGTTTCGTTCGAGCATCTCTCCGCGACGATGATCGCGTGGCTGCGCGAGCGGCTTGAGGCGACGGCGGGGTGATCGGCGCCTGATCAGTTCCGTGACCGGCTTCCTTGACTTTCAATGCGCTCGGCGGTACCGTGGGCGCAATCCCTGTGAACTGCGTTCGCGTTTTCTAAGACCAAGGCCGGAGTGTGTGAATTTTGGACACTGTACAAATTTCAGACAGTGGTGTGGATCCAGCAGCCGCGCCACGGAACAGCAAACAGCAGCAGACGGCGGAACTGGGCGAGGATCGCCTGGCGTGGCTGGCGCTGGCGCTGGCGCCAGGGTTGGGGCCCAAGAGGATTCTAGACGCCATGCGGGAGCTTGATTCCGCAGGCCAGATTTTTACATTGCCGCTCACGGCGCTGGAAGGGCTGAAGTTTCCCGCCGAAGCGGCGCAATTCATCTTTGACGGCAAGGCGCGGCGCGCGGCGGAAGAGGAGTGGGCTCGCACGAGAGCGCTGGACGCGACGGTGGTGAGCTACGCCTGCGCAGAATATCCAGAACGGCTGCGCGAGATTTACGATCCGCCTCCGGTGCTGTGGGTGCGCGGCGACGTGAAGCTGCTTCGGCGGCCGGCGATCGCCGTCGTGGGAACGAGGCATCCGACGCCGTATGGGAGCGGGATTACCGAGATGCTGTCGCGCGATCTTGCGGCGCGACGGCTGCTGATTGTTAGTGGGATGGCGCGCGGCATCGATTCTTGTGCACACAAAGGCGCGCTGGCGGCGCGGATGCCCACGGTAGCCGTGTGGGGAACGGGCATCGACGTCGTGTATCCCAAGGAAAACCGAAAGCTGGCCGAGCAGATTCTGGAAACCGGCGGCGCGATCGTGAGCGAGGTGCCGATCGGGACGTTTCCGGCGCCACAGAATTTTCCGCGCCGGAACCGGATTTTGAGCGGGTTGAGCGTCGCCGTGCTGGTGGTGGAGGCGGGAGAGAACTCGGGGACCCGGGTGACAGCCCGTTGCGCCGCAGAGCAAAACCGGGAGTTGTTCGCCGTGCCGGGTAATGTGACGAACAAAGGCTCATGGACGCCTAACACGTTGATAAAACAGGGCGCTAAGCTGGTGGCCACCTGGGAGGATGTGTGGGAAGATCTGCCATCGCATGTGGGGCTGGAGCTGGAAGCGGAGGCTCCGGCTGCATCCAAAGCAGAGGCTGGAGCATCCTTACTGCCTGATCCGGTGCTTCGACCACAGGAAGCAATGGTGCTTGAGGTCCTGCGCACCGACGAGAGCCTCCAAATCGATGAAATTCTGGAGTTGCTGGAGACACAACTGACGTCGTCTGAAGTGTTTACGGCGCTTTTCGAGCTGGAGATGGCGGGCCGGGTTCGGCAATTGCCGGGGAAGAATTACGTGCGGACAATGTGAGAAGACAGGGTTGGCCGCAGCGCGACGCGGAAGTGGGGCGCGGGTTGTTGCCGATCGATATTGGGTGACGGGGATTGGGTGGCGGGGCCGGGTTTAGGTGGAATCGCCGTGCGGCTGCTGGGCACGCAAAAGTGTCAGTAACTTTCGGGATGCGCTTCCCCTGGATTCACGCAAGAGCACGGTTTTGCGGCTGTTTAGGGGTCGCGGAGCCCGGCGGATACACCCTGAAATTGGGACCGCGGGCAGAGAAAAATCGGGGCTGCTGGTAGAAATCCGAGGGTATTCCATGTTAGGGTGCAACACTTGCGGCCAATTTTTTCCGGGGACCGGCGACCGGGTGGCTCGCTACCAACAAATTTGAAGGCTGCGCCGGAATGAAACGGAACACCGGATCGCGAGTCCAATCGTGAGTCGTGAATTGGAGGGGGCGCTTCGCCGGGATGGTTCGAGCCGTTACAGTGATGAAAGGTTAGTGAGAGGGAACTGGGTCAAGGAATGGCAGCAACAATCAAATCGTTGGTGATCGTCGAGTCGCCGGCCAAGGCGAGGACGATCGAGAAGTATCTCGGCAAGGGCTTCGATGTGAAGGCTTCCATCGGGCACATTATGGATCTGCCCAAGAACGAGCTTGGCGTGGAGCTGAAGAACCGTACCTTTGAGCCGGAGCTCGTGGTGTCTCCGGGCAAGGAGAAGGTGGTTGAGCAGCTCAAGAAGGCGGCGGCGAAAGCCGACGAGATCTATCTCGCGCCGGACCCGGACCGGGAAGGCGAGGCCATTGCGTATCACCTGGCGCTGAAACTGGGAACGAACGCAAAAGAGAGAAAGAAAATTCGCCGCGTGACCTTCAACGAGATCACGAAGAAGGCCGTGCAGGAAGCGTTCGCGCATGCGCGCGATATCGATCAGAACCTGGTGGACGCGCAGCAGACGCGGCGCGTGCTCGATCGGCTGGTGGGTTACCAGATTTCGCCGCTGCTTTGGGATAAGGTGCGGCGCGGGCTTTCCGCTGGGCGCGTGCAGACAGTGGCGCTGCGCCTGGTTGTGGAACGCGAGCGGGAGATTCGCGCGTTTCAGCCGCTGGAATACTGGACGCTCGAAGCGCTGCTCCATCCCGAGCGGCGTGCGGACGAGAAATTCAAAGCGAAGTTCATCGGCATTGACGGCGAGCCGGCGCGCGTGGCGAATGGCAAGGACAAAGACGGCAAAGAACAGTTCATCGCAAACGCGGTGCCCGACAAGAAGTCGATGGACGAGGTGGTGGCGGCGCTTGAAAAGGCGAGCTGGTCGGTCACCGGCGTGCAGTCGCGCGAGCAACAGCGGCGACCGCTGGCGCCGTTTATCACGAGCCAACTGCAGCGCGATGCCGCGAATAAATTGGGATTCAATGTGCGGCGCACGATGGGCGTGGCGCAGCGGCTCTACGAGGGCGTGGACCTCGGCGCCGAAGGCACAACCGGCCTTATCACTTATATGAGGACCGACTCGCCGCGCGTGGCTCCCGAGGCGATTACCGGGGCGCGTGAGTGGATTACCAAGCAACTCGGCGCGCAATATCTTCCGGATTCGCCGAACTCGTACAAAGGGAAGAAGGACGCGCAGGATGCGCACGAAGCCATCAGGCCGACGGACGCATCGCGCACGCCGGAGTCGATCGCGCGCTTTTTGAGCGATGAGCAGCTCAAGCTCTACACCCTCATCTGGAGGCGCTTTGTTGCTTCGCAGATGGTTCCCGCGGTTTATGACGTAACCACGGCGAACATTGCGGCGGTTTCAGCCAGCACCGGAAAGACCTACGATTTTCGGGTGAGCGGATCGGTGATGCGATTCGACGGATTCCTGAAGATCTACGAGGTGTCTGAAGACAAAAAGGACGACAGTGACGAGACGGCGAACCGGCTGCCCAGCCTGGACGGCGTGAAGACGCTGGAGAAGGATGAGCTGCTGCACGAACAACACTTCACGCAGCCGCCGCCGCGCTACAACGAAGCTTCGCTGGTGAAGGAACTGGAGGAGCGGGGGATTGGGCGACCGTCGACGTACGCGTCGATCATCAACACCATACAGGATCGCGAATATGTGGTGAAGCATGGCGGCTCGCGAGGGCGATTCTATCCGACGGAGATTGGCGTGGTGGTGTGCGATCTGCTGGTGGAGAACTTCCCGTACATATTCGATACGGCGTACACGGCCAAGCTGGAAACAGAACTCGACGACATTGAAGAGGGCACGGAGAAGTGGACCGACCTGCTGAACGCTTTTTATGACTACTTTGAAAAAGAGTTGAAGGACGCCGGGAAAAAGATGCGCAACATCAAGCGCATGGAACAGGTGACGAACGAAAAGTGCGACGTGTGCGGCTCGCCGCTGGTGCTCAAGTGGGGCAAATTCGGCACGTTCTATGCATGTTCGGCGTACAACAAGAAAGATCCGACAAGCTGTACCTTCACGAAGGAGAACATTGCATCGAAGCCGGACCTGAACACGCCGGAGGCGCAGGAAGCGGGTGATACCGAGGAGTACTGCGAGAACTGCGGCAAGGTGATGGTGATGCGGCGCGGCCTCTTCGGACCATTCATGGCCTGCCCGGACTACAACGCTGATCCGCCGTGCAAGACCTTCCGAAAGCTGAGCCAGAAGCAACAGCAGAAACCGGCTGAGCCTACCGGCGAGGATTGCCCGGTGTGCGGCAAGCCGCTGGTCAAGCGCCAGGGTGCATACGGCGAGTTTGTATCGTGCTCAGGCTATCCGAAGTGCAAGTATGTGAAGCAGAACCTGATTGAGGGGATGAAGTGCCCGAATTGCGGCGAGGGCGACCTGGCGGAGCGCCGCGCGCGCAGGGGCAACATCTTCTGGGGCTGCACGAATTATCCCAAGTGCGACTTCACGTCGAACTTGAAGCCTGTGGCGAAGAAGTGCCCGAAGTGCGGCAGCCCGTACCTGCTGGAGAAGACGCTGCGATCGGGCGTTTTCCTCGTGTGCCCAAATACAAAGAAAACCGCCGAGGATGAGGCGGCGACGAAAAAGCGCGGGAAGAAGGCAGCACCGACGGAGCCGGAGAACACGGTGGTTTGCAGCTACTCGAAGCGAATCGGCGACGCACCGCCCCCGCCCACGGCGGAAACGCATGGGCCGGTTGTGGAAAAGCCGAACGAGAAGCAGGAGCTGCAACCGGCGTGAGAAAGACAGGGAATTGGGATTAGGGGAAAGGGCGCGCCTCGTTGGCGCGCTCTTTTGGCTTGGGGGCATCAAGCCGGCGGCGACGAGAGTTTTGAAGCCATTTTCCTTCGGCGAAACTTCACGACACAACGTTGGCGAACCCTATACTATGGGCAGCGGAGACCCATCATGGAACGAATGCTGGCAACGCCGGCCGATGCCGAAATCATTTTGAAACTTTATCAACTGCGCACCGAAGAGGTGATGCGCCAGGCGCGCGCGTGGATTACCGGGGAGTTCTGGCCCAACACGGCAGAGGAATTCTTCGCCGTTTATGACAATCCGCGCGATCCGCATAATCCCTGGCTGAGGCAGGTGATCACCTACTGGGAGATGGCGTCGGCCATGGTCCTGCATGGCGCGGTCTCTGCCGAGCTGTTCGTGGACTGCAACGGCGAGGGGTTCTTCTTGCTGGCCAAGTTTGCGCCCATCCTCGATGCGATCCGCGAAAAGGTGCCTACCCTTTTCACGAAGACTTCGGAGCTGACGAACCGCTTTTCCGCGGCAATGCAGCGCTACGAGGCAACGGTGAAACGCGTGGAAGCCTCGCGTGGAAGCCGAGGGAAGAAATGAAGGCGGGCCGGTAAGGCCGGAGGCCACTTGTGGGAAATCGGGCTCGCGGTGCATGATAGGAACGGGTCAAAAGTGATTTTCAACTCCCCGGAGGTTTATATGAAGCGAAGCTTTTCGTTGCTGGCTACGGTTTTTGCGATGGGCGTGCTGTTGGCCCAGGCTGCCGACTCGAGCAGGGCCACTGGCTGGATCTCGGATTCGATGTGCGGCGCCAAGCACATGGGAACCGGCGCTGAATGCGTGAAGAAGTGCATTGACGGCGGGATGAAGCCCGTGTTTGTTGATGCCGGGAAGCACGTTTGGAGCATCGACAATCCGGATGCGGTGAAGGATTTTTATGGGGCGCACGTGACCGTGAAGGCGACCGAGGATTCGGCGCAGAAGAGCATGCATATCGACTCGATCGAAGCCGCGAAGTAAGGGGATCGAGGCGCCGCGAACCTCAATGGGACTCGTCACGCCGCGCAAACTCTGGTAGTGTCGTACCGACGCCTCCCGAAAGGCGGCTGGGTGCCGCCGATTGAGGGGGATCGCATCGACTAGAAGCGACCGGAACATCCATGGCGCGAGCAATCTGGAACGGCAGAGTCATTGCCGAAAGCGATCGAATCGAGGAATTGGAAGGGGATGTCTATTTCCCTGAATCCAGCCTCAAGCGCGAGTTTTTCCGCCCCAGCTCTACGACTTCAACGCATCCGTTGAAGGGCCAGGCGCGGTTCATGAGCATCGTGATTGATGGGCAAGACAATCAGGATGCGGCCTGGTACTATCCCGACCCCAAGCCGACGGCGCGCAAGGTGAAGGGCCATGTGGCCTTTTGGCGCGGCGTGGAAGTGGAGAAGTGACAGGGACCAGGGAACCAGGGATTAGGGATCGGGGGAACGAGGGAGCGAGGGAGCAAGGCAATCTGTGGTGGCGGAAAGCAGCCCTTGATGAGCCCACCGTTGAGGTGCCGGCTGAGTCCGCAAGAACCAACTCAATCATCATTTTTGTCGTTTTGAGAAGCAGCTTTCAGCTATCGGCCGTGAGCTTTCAGACGGCGCCTCTTCAGGACGGGGCGAGTCCCGTGCGCGGAATCAGTTGCAAGTGAGTTGAACGGTCTTTGTAACGGGAGCCGGCACAAGCTGGTTGAAGGTCCCGGTCAATGTAACGGCTCCGCTGGTTGCGGACTTGCACACGGCGGTTCCGTTTGTGTTGTCAATGGCGCTGCTGATCTGGATGTCGGTGGGGTCAGGGTTCGACCAGGTCCCATATACAATCGCGATCCAGGTGGGCACGGCGCAACCAGGCTCATGGGAGAACGGCTGCGCATTCGCTACAAATTGCACCTGGTTTGCCGGTGGTGCGGCAGCGTGGTTGATCGTTGCGGTAGTTGGGTTGACCGAAATGACGACGGTTTCGTTGCATTTGGTCGCCGCGGTCCCGCCGCATCCGCAAAGAACTGCTATGGCAAGGGAGAAACCGAGGGCGAGATCAGCTCGAATGAACGTTCGCATAAGAGCCCTCCAGACTGACGCGGAATTGCGGGTTAAGTTTACCCCAGGCGCGGTGCCTTGTGAGCAGCGTCGATGAAAAAGCTTTCAGCGGTCGGCTTTCAGCTCTCAGCCTTTTGATTGACGGGTCTGGCTCGTCAGGCCGATGTGGGCGGGATGACGCTGAAAGCTGAAGGCTGAGAGCTGACAGTTAGGGCAATTCCGCAGATGGTGCACCGATCCCCGACTGAAAAAACAACCGCAGATCCTTCGACTCTCTCCCGCTTTCCTTCGCGCCGCGAAGGGAAAGCGCTCGTCGCTCAGGATGACAACGTTGCGGTTGAATCTTAGGTGCAGTAGCCTTCGGATCGCACTAATATGCCTGGAGCTGATCGAGCGGCAGGCGTACGCGAAAGCAGGTCGATCCCGGGTCGGACTTCACGCTCAGATGGCCGCTGTGCTTGCGCACGATACGCATGGCATTGTCGAGGCCGAGGCCCAGCCCTTTGCCGGGGGCCTTGGTGGTAAAGAAGGGTTCGAAGATGCGCTCCTGCAATTCCGGAGGGATGCCTGGGCCTGTATCCCAGATCTCCACCAGGAGCATGTCGGCTTCGAGCCGGCAAGCCACACGGAGACGGCCGTGATTACCGAGGGCGTCGAGTGCATTTTCAATCAGCGCGGTCCATACTTGGTTCAGCTCGCCGGCGTAGGCGCTGATGCGTGGCAGGTCGGGCTGGTAATCACGCTCGATTTCGATGTTATCCATGCGCGAATGGAGCATTTGCAACGTGGCGTCGAGCCCGGCCGGGACATCGACCTCGAGAATCGGCGACCGGTCCATGTTGGAGTAGTCCTTTACCGCGCCGATGAGGTCGAAGATTCGGGCCGTGGAATTGACGATGGTTTCCGCGGCGCGAGAGGAGCGCAGATAGCGGGCGAAGAACTGAAGCGAGGTGCAGGCTCCTTCTGCGCCTAATATGGCACGCAGATCATCGAGATCGGAGCTGGTCACGCCCTGCTCGGCCAATTGAGCCGCAACCTCCCAGGCATCGCCGCAACCGATGGCGCCAAGCCAGGCGCGAAGCGACTCCTCACCGGCAATAAAGGCGAGGGGATCTCCTTCCTGCACAGGGTTGAGGGTCTCCGGAATGCGGCAAAGCATCTTCTCTTCCCAGGCCTCGACTGCGCGGACCTGTTCTTCGCTCAACGAGAGATTAACCAGCCGGTAGCGGTTGCTGCGGTTGGAGCGCAAGGCGGCAAGCAGGCTGGCGGCAGCGCGCTGGGCGGCTGAAGCAGGGTTGTTCAGCTCGTGCGACAGGTTGCCGGCCAGTTGGCCAAGCGCGGCAAGCTTTTCCGCCTGCTGCTCGATGCGCGTGACTTCACGCACGCGGTCAAGCAACGTGGAGACCACGCGCTGCGCCATGGTGGGGATGGCCGCCAGCATCTCCGGGAACTGCGAGCGGTGAATGAGCAGCGCCCAAACCGGCGAGACGGCGAAGCCCTGTCCGCCGTAGGTTTTCATGCGCGAAAAAGGCAGCACGCCGGTCATTTGGCCGGTGCGGCCAATGAACAAGGCCATGGGACCGCCGCGCTGGCGGCGGACATGAATCTCGCCTTTGATGATCAGCACCATGTGCTCGGCGGCATCGCCCTCTTCAAAGAGGGTGTCGCCGGCACCGGCGCGCACTTCCTTGCCGTGCTTCGCCAGCCACAGGCGATCGTCAAATGGCAAGTCATGCATAGGGCCGATGCGATCAAGCGCAGCGGCGAGTTCGTCGAGAGGGGTGAGTGCTTCCGGTGCGGCAAGGGCGGGGGAAAACATCGTGGACCTCCAGGATGTAGAAACAGGATAGAGGATTCCGGCGGGCCTTTTTCCACTCGCCGGCAAGAAAGGAAGGGAGGGCCATTGGGCCCCGGCGAGGTGCGGCCCGGGACGCGGGCGGCAGGGCATGAGCGTTTTTTTGCGCCTGTTTACAAAATAATTACGATCCGAATGCTAATTTCGAAAGTAACCCCTCGAGCGTAATCAACCGGCAGAGCGGCACGTCAAATTAAGTGCCAACTCATGAATGAAAGCAGCAGATTTGACTGAGAACGATCCAGCCTCCCCGAAGGACCGGCGGGCAGGAATGCGCCGCCGTCTCGCCGTCGTTCTGCTTGTTGCGCTGGCGCTTCGCCTCGCCGTTCTTCCACTTCCCAACTTCGAAAACCTGATGGATGCCGACCACATCCATGCATGGGAGCAGGGAAATGTGGCGGAGGCGTTGCTGGCCGGCCGCGGCTTTGGCAGCGCATTGATGTCGAATCAGCCTTCGGCAATCATGCCGCCTGTGTACCCGCTGATCGTGGCCGTAATGTTTCACTTCTTTGGCGTTCACACGCCGGCTTCAATACTTGCGGTTCACGTATTCGACTGCCTGATCAACACCCTGGCATGTATTCCCATCTTCCTGATGGCGCGGCGCAGCTTTGGGGAGCGGGCGGGCTGGTGGGCGGCGTGGGGATGGGCAATTTTTCCTTACGGCATCTACTTCTCCGCGGCATGGGCATGGTCGACGCACCTGCTGCTGCTGTGCCTCTGCTGGCTGCTCGTGCTGGCGCAGCACATGGAGGAGTCTCCGCGCCTCGCTTTGTGGGCGGGGTTCGGCCTTCTCGCCGGCTTCGCAGGGCTCACTGAGCCCTCTGTCCTGGTTGTAATTCCATTCCTGCTGGTGCTGGCATGCTGGCGGCTTGCGCGCGAGAAAAAACAGTGGATGCTGCCCGGCATTGTGTCTTCACTGGCGATGGCGGCAGCGCTTTCACCGTGGCTGATTCGCAACGCGATGGTCTTTCACCGGTTCATCCCCATGCGCGACAGCATGGGGTTGGAAATGTGGATGGGCAATAACGGCTATGACCTGCATTGGACCAGCAACGACCTGAACCCGCTACATGATCCACAGGAACTGGCCGCGTTTAACAGCATGGGCGAGCTGGCCTACATGAACTACAAAGCGCAGGAAGCCAAGGCGTACATCCGCGAACATCCAGCGTGGTATATGTGGATGTGCGTGCGGCGCTCGTTTTATTTATGGACCGGATTCTGGAGCTTTAATCGTGATTATCTGAAGCTGGAGCCGATGGACCCAGCCAACATTCCGTTTGCCACGACACTCACACTCCTCATGCTTCTCGGCCTGCTCACGGCATGGCGCGATGCGCCGCTCGAGGTCATCCGCTACGGCGGAGTGCTCTTTCTTTATCCCCTCATGTACTACTTTGTCCACCCGGAAGCATATCGTATGCGCCCGCTTGATCCGCTGTTCGTGATTCTTGGCTGCTATGCGCTTCTCGTCTTGCGCGAACGCCTGAAGGCAAGCGCGACGGTGCCTGCCGTTCCCGGGACGGCCGAGGCGCCCGCGATGAAATAGCCAAAGCTGCTTTGCCTGAATGGATCAGTTGGCTGGCGGTGCTTGCGAAGTTGCTGCTCCAAGATTCGGCGATGACACGCCGGAAACGGTCCGGCCGGGCGCGCCTTCAAGGTCAAAAACGATCACGTCGTTGGCTCCCTTGTGAAGCCAGGGGCCTGGGAGGTAGAGCGTCATTTGCGGTCCGATGTTCCAGATCCTGCCTAATGGATGGCCATTGACCCAAACGAACCCCTTGGTGAAGCTGCCGGTATCGAGGTATGTGTCTCCGGCGTGATCGACCTGCAACGTGCCGCGATAGAAGCAGGCGCCGGTACAGTTGGCCGCGCGGAAGGGAAGCGTATCGGGGTTGCCCATGGGTAAGGAATAGATTTGCCAACCGGTGAGGGGGTTGCCGGCAAGGGTCACCTTGTGCGTGATCCCCTGGCGCTCGCCGCGGATGGCCCTCGTGAAGTTGACGCGGCCGGTGTTCTCAACGAGGATGTCGAGGCGCGTGTTGGGCTGAGTGAGGTTGACGTGCAGCGTGTTTTGTTCGAGGCGGCGATCGAGGGTACCGATCAGCTTACCGTCGGAGTAGATCAGCGCGTAATCGTGGAGTTCGTCGAGGACCAGGTCGCCGGAGACGGGCGAGGGAATCGAGGTGCGATAGAGAATGTAGCCGTAGGCCTGATCCAGATCCTCCATGGTGAGGACCTGCTCTGAGTGGAGCGGCTGAGGCAGCGATGTCCAAAACGAGACGGATTGGTTGAGTTGAGCTGGCGGCATTGCGATGGGCGGTGCGACGTCAGGCACGGGCGGCGGCGCCTTTCCCGTGGCCTCGGTAATCGCGTCGCGAAAGAGGAAATACTTGGGCGTGGGCCGGCCGCTCTCATCGAGCGCGGCGTCGTAGTCGTAGCTGGTGACGTCAGGCCGATAGGGAGTGTTATCCATATTGGCGCCATTCATCCAGCCGAAGTTTGTTCCGCCGTGAAACATGTAGATGCTGATCGAGGCACCCTGAGAAAGAATCCAGGAGAGCTCAGCGGCTTCGGCTTTGGCGTTGGTGGTGTGGTGCGGGCCGCCCCAGAAATCGAACCAGCCGTCCCACCACTCGCCTGCCATGATGGGGCCGGTGGGGCGCAGCTTGTGGAGTGTTTCGAAGGCGTGCTTGGCGTTGCCCGGAGCGAAATTGACGACAGCAGGCAATTCAGCGAGCGATCCGTTGGGCACCTGCTCCGGGCCATCGGCAGTGTAGAGCATCGCCTTGGTAAAGCCGGCGTCGACCAAGTCGCGGTGAATCTGGTCCATGTATTCATGGTCGTTTCCGAATGAGCCATATTCGTTTTCTACCTGAACAGCAATGATCGGGCCGCCATTGCCAATCTGAAGCGGCGCCAGCTCCTTTCCGAGACGGAGTAGCCATCGGCGCGCCGGCTGCATGAACTTCGGATCGCTGCTGCGGACGACGATGCCATGTTGCTTGAGCAGCCACGAGGGGTAGCCGCCCCACTCCCATTCAGCGCAAACATACGGGCCCGGACGAAGGATCACGTAGAGACCTTCGCTCTGCGCTTCACGGATGAATTCGGCAATGTCGCGCTGGCCTGAGAAATCGTAGACGCCGGGCTGCGGCTCGTGTTCGTTCCAGAACACGTAGGGTGTGATCGTATTGAGGCCCATGGCTTTGGCCATGCGAAAGCGCGCACGCCAATAGGCGCGTGGAATGCGGGGATAATGCATTTCACCGGAGATGATCTGGAACGGCTTGCCATCGAGCAGAAACTTGCCGTTCTCCGCCTGGAAGGAGTGTGAAGCGGTGTCAGGGCTGCGGTCGACGGCGCTCGACGGCGCGGCCGCTGCGAATGCGCAAGTGGAATCCAACAGGGCGATGACGGCAACGGAGAAGAGCAACTTCAATGGAATTTTCATCGGCGGTCTATCAAGGCGGTGAAGTTCGGAGTTCATGACGGGGTTGCAGGCAGCACAGCCGGCGACCGAGCACACGCCCCACTCATCATATGCCACAAGAGGCCGACAGATTGGCACGTCGATGTGGCTGTGCAAATTCGCGTAGTAGACTGAGCCTTGACTTCGCGAGGGGAGACTTTCCGGATGCAGATCGCATTTGCCGCTTCAGAGTGCACGCCGTTCGCCAAGACCGGAGGCCTGGCCGACGTGGTGGGTGCGCTGCCTCGTGAGCTTGTGAAGCTGGGCCACGAACTGTCAGTTTATTTGCCGTTCTATGCGCGCATTCGCAAGCAGTTTGAGGACGAGCCGAAGGTCTTGATTCGCTCGCTGACCATACCCTTCCAGTCTTACAGCCGGTTCGTGGGCGTATTAGACGGCGGCCTGCTGGATGGTGTGCAGTACTACTTTATTGATTGCCCGGAACTATTTGATCGGAAAGAGCTTTATGGTCCGAGCGGCGGCGAATATGCCGACAATGCCGAGCGCTTCGGGCTGTTCTGCCGTGCGGTCATCGAGGCATCAAAACAGATTGGCGTTCCGCAGATTTTTCACGTACATGACTGGCAAGCGGCGCTGATTCCGGTGTATCTGCGGAACACGTACGCTGCGGACCCGGCTCTAAGCGGTGCTGCAACTGTGCTCACCATTCACAATGCGGCGTACCAGGGCACGTTTCCGCCGAGGACTACCGAGGATCTGTTGTTTCCCTGGGAGATTTTCACCATGGAAAAGGTTGAGCAGTACGACCGCTTCAATTTTCTGAAGGGCGGCGTGGTGTTTTCTGATTTGCTCACGACGGTGAGCCGCAAGTACGCGGAGGAGATTCAGACTGCGGATTTCGGCGAGCATCTGGAGGGGATTCTGCACAAGCGCGCGAAAGATCTGCGCGGGATTTTGAATGGCGTGGATTACACGCAGTGGAATCCGGCGACCGACGGCAACCTGGCAGCGCACTACTCGCCGGAGAATCTTGACGGCAAAGCCGCCTGCCGGGCCGATCTGCTGCACGCATTTGGCCTGGAGAATGTTGCGGAAACAACGCCGGTCATCGGCATCGTGTCGCGGTTTGCCACGCAAAAGGGATTTGACATCGTCGCGCAGATCACCGAACAGATCGCCACGCGCGATGTAGTCGTGGTTGCGCTGGGAACGCACGATCCATACTATGAAAACCTTTTTCGCGAATGGGCATTTCGCTATCCCGACAAAGTGGCTGTGCAGATTCGTTACGACGAGGTGCTTGCGCACAAGATCGAGGCCGGCGCAGACATGTTCCTGATGCCGTCTCGATACGAGCCATCGGGACTGAACCAGATGTACTCGCTCAAATACGGGACGGTGCCCATCGTGCGCGCGACCGGAGGTCTTGACGACACCATTGAGGAGTGGGACGAGAAGAAGGGAACGGGCACGGGCTTCAAATTTGCGGGCTACGGTGCAAAGGATTTGCTGGCGGAGATCGACCGCGCGCTTGAGGCTTTCAACGACAAGACAGGCTGGAGGCGCTTGATGCTGAACTGCATGGCGCAGGACTACAGTTGGGCCGAGCCGGCTAAGGAGTATGTGCGGTTGTACGAGGAGGCGGCGCAGCGGAGGGCGTGAAGCTCTGCGCCGGCTCAGGAAGCCATGCGAAGCGGCGGCTCGGATGCCTGGTCGGCACTTTTTGCGGCTTCTGATTGCGAATCGAAGGGGAAAAAGACCGAGACCGCGGTCCAACTCTTTCCTGGAGTAGCGGAACTGCGCACGCGAATCGTGCCGTGGTGATGATCGACAACGCTCTTACACACCCAAAGGCCGAGCCCGGTTCCCACGTCGCGCTTGGTAGTGTAGAAGGGCTCGAAGATCCGCTGGCGCGCTGCGGGTGGAATGCCGGCGCCGGTGTCAGCCACCGTTATCCGGATCCCGGACTCAAGATCCTTGTGCCAATTCCGGCTGGTGGAGACGCGAATGCGAACCCTCCCTGCCCCCTGTACAGCATCGATGCTGTTGCTTAGCAGATTGGCGACCACCTGCCGGATCTCCCCGGGCACTGCAAAGATCGCCGAATCGTCCTGAATCTCCTCGCTGAACTGAACTCCCTTGTTTCGGGCGCGCGATGAAAACACTGAGAGCAGAGAGCCGATGATCTCACTGGGACGAACCGCGCGAGCGCCGGAGGTTTCCCGGTAGAAGCCAAGAGTCTGCCGCGTGAGATGCGAAACGGACGCCAATTGCTCTTCGGCTGCTTCGAGATAGCTTCGAGCCTGCCCTTGCGCTTTGGCAGTTTTTGCCAGATAAACCAGATTGATGACAGCTTCAAGCGGGTTGTTGATCTCGTGAGCGACGGTGGCGGCAAGCCGGCCCACGGCCGCAAGCCTCTCCGTGATGAGCAAGGTCTGTTCGGTTCTCTTGCGCTCCGAGATGTCGCGCGCGATTTTCGCTGCGCCGACAATTCTGCCTGACTCATCCTTTACCGGCGAAACGGTGAGCGATACCTCAATGGGATCGCCGCTTTTCCTGACACGGAATGTTTCAAAGTGCTCAATCCGATCTCCGCGCGCAATTGTCGTCAGAATCCTGGTTTCGTCGTCGCGCAATTCGGGAGGGATGATGGTGGTAATGGGCCGGCCAATCATCTCGTCCGAGGAGAAGCCGAACATCTTTTCCGCACCCGAATTCCAACTTGTGATCACTCCATGGAGATCCTTGCTGATAATGGCATCGTCAGAAGATTCGACAATCGCTGCCAGCCGTTGCGAAGCCTCTTCGGCGGCTTTGCGCGAGCTGACATCCTGCACAATGCCGAACATCCGCGATTTGTCCTGGAACCAGCATCCCTTGCAGTAGAGCCAGCGCATCCCGAGGTCGGGATGCAGGTAACGATATTCGAATTCCATCCGGCCCGTTTCGCCGCCTTGGTGCATGAGCAACTGGACTTTGGGCAAGTCATCAGGCCAAACACGCGCCGCCCATTTTCGCGAGATTTCGGGGTCGGCTGCTTCGAGGCCGAAGATTCGCAGAAGCTCGGAAGAGAGAGTTTGCGCACCGCTCACCGGATTCCACTCCCACGTGCCGATCTGTCCGGCAGCCGCGGCCAGGCGTATTTGCTCCGCGTTATCGTCCATTGGGGACGACTCGGCCGCTGGTTCAGGAATAGAAGGTCGAACCGGCTTGGGCCCGGAAGATGCCACCTTGGTGGACACCGCTGAGAGCGGAACGGCCTGAGGAATACGCAAGTCCATCGGAAATAAAGGCCCTGTCTTCGAACTTCTTTCGAATGGTGATCTCGCCTTTGATTCCCGACGAGGACTCATGCACTTAGTTGGATGCTATGCCTTTGTTTTTGGTAGGTTGGCGGCAGGTTGGCCGATAGACCCGAGCTTTGATCGTGCAGGAAGAAGGGTGGCGGAATCTGGATTTCATGAACAGGGCTTGGTGCGGCGGGTTCCCGGAAGGCAAGGAACAGGAGAGATTTGGTTGACGCTACCGCGGGCGCGCCAGCCAGGCAACGACGTACATGGCAGCAGAGAGCTCCACGTAGACGCAAAATCCGACGACGGCGATGGCGCCGACTGCTCTCAAGAACACGGTGACTCCGGAATCGCGCCGCATTCGGCTATAGCCCAGGAATGCGGCGGCGATGCCGAAGACGGCGGCGACTGCGACCAGAGAAATCGCATGGTGGTCGTGAATACTGACGGAATCGCAAGGGCAGAGCATCATGGTTGCCGTCGAGGCTGAAATGAGCGCGACGATTGCTGCGTAGCTGAGTAGCGATCTTGCGCGTGGCGAGAGCCACGAATGATGCGAGTCAGGGGCCCGGAGCGGTTTTGTATGGTCGAACAACATATCGAGCTTTCGCGAACTTGTTGCGTTGTTCCGGCGAGCACCCGCCTAGGGCCTGCTAACACTATTGGGATGGCGGCGACGGGTGCCGATTTTCGCGAATTCTAGGAGCGAGGATCGACGCATACCGGGTGTCTGCTAGCGACGAGCGACAACGAATTCGGGAAAATCAGCCCCGTCCCTCCGGGTTGCGGCGAAAATCCGGCCATCCTTCGTTGTCGTCCTAGGCTGTGGACCCGCCACAGCCGTTGTCCTCCGCCTCGGCTAACTGGATTTTCGATCGCAACGCCATCCACCCCAATAGTGTTAACAGGCCCTAGCTGTGCTTGCCCTTCCACTCGGCGTAGGGGCCCTGAAAATCCTCGATCTCGCGTTCGTGGAAGATCCAGAGCCGCGTCGCGACTTCGTCGATCAAGTCGTGATCGTGCGTGACCAGCAGCACCGTGCCTTCGTAGCGCTGCAGCGCGATATTGAGCGCGTTGATGGCTTCGAGGTCGAGGTGATTTGTGGGCTCGTCGAGAATCAAGATGTTGGGCTTGGTGAGGATGAGCTTGCAGAACGCCAGCCGCGCCTGCTCGCCTCCGCTAAGCGCCTTGGTCGGTTTGGCGCCCTCTTCGCCGGAGAAGAGCATCTGGCCGAGGATGCCGCGAATGTCTTCGATATGCGCGCCGGGCTTCCACTGATGCAGCCACTCGGCCACGGTAAGGCCATGTTCGATCGTTGAGCCCACGTCCTGCGGAAAGTAGCCCACTTGCGCTTCATGACCCCAGAAGACCGAGCCTGAGTCGAGGGTGAAATTTGGCTCGGCGAGGCCCGGATAGTTAGCGAGCAGCGATTTGAGCAGGGTGGATTTCCCGGCGCCGTTGCGACCCATCAGGCAAATCTTTTCGCCGCGCAGAAGATTTGCTGTAAATCCATCAATAACCGCAAGATCGCTGTAATACTTCGTTAAATGCTTTAATTCCAGGATGTGCTTTCCGCTGGGCCGTTCCTGGTCGAAACGGATGTACGGGCGCTGGATGTTCGAGCGCGCCAGGTCGTTGGTCTGCAGCCGCTCCACTTCCTTGCGCCGGCTGGTCACCTGACTGGATCGAGTGCCCGCCGAAAATCGCGCGATGAACTCATTGAGCTGCGCGATCTTCTTTTCGCGCTGCGCGATTTCCGATTCCAGGCGCGAGCGAATCTGCGTTTTGGCCATCACCATGTCGTCGTAGCCGCCGGTATACGTGATGATCGTCTGGTAGTCGATGTCGGCGGTGTGGGTGGTGACGGAGTTGAGGAAGTGCCGGTCGTGCGAGATGGAGATCAGCGTGCCGTCGTAATTGGTGAGGAAATCCTGCAGCCAGTGAATGGAGTCGAGATCGAGATAGTTGGTTGGCTCGTCGAGCAGCAGCGCCTGCGGTTTGCCGAAGAGAGCCTGCGCCAGCAGGACGCGAACCTTTTGGCCGCCCTGCAACTCGCCCATCTTGCGGCTATGCAGCGGCTCGGGAATGTCGAGGCCGTCGAGCAGGACGGCAGCATCGGATTCGGCGGTGTAGCCGTCCTCGTCGCCGATGACGCCTTCGAGCTCGCCGAGTCGCATGCCGTCTTCGTTGGTCATCTCGGGCTTTTGGTAGATGCGGTCGCGCTCTTCAAGTGCGGCCCACAGCGGGCGGTTGCCCATGATGACGGTGTCGATGACGCGGTAAGCGTCGAAGGCGAACTGATCCTGGCGCAGAACGCCAAGCTTGCGCGGGCGGACCACGGTGCCTTTCTGCGGCTCCAATTCGCCGGCGAGCACTTTCATGAAGGTTGTTTTGCCGGCGCCGTTGGGGCCGGTGAGGCCGTAGCGGCGGCCGGGAGTGAAGGCCGTGGAGACGTCCTCAAAGAGGATCTTTGCGCCGTAGCGCATGGTGATGTTGCTTACGCTGATCATTCGTTGTCGTTTTCCTGCGAGTGTCTCCGGTTGCCGGGCGTGTGCCGCAGCAGGGCGTTAACGGCGAACCGCCAGGAATTCTGAATTGATGCGCGGGTTCGAGCGCGCCGAAGCAGATCGCGCCGGAGAACAGTTGTAAATTCATTTTCTCACAGCGCGCGGCGAGCCCCGCGGCTTCATAGAATTGCATTGTGTAAGCTGCGGAGGTCGCAATGCATCGCTGGTGGACAACTGCATTTTTGCTATGCGCTTTGCCGGTGCTGAGCGCGCAGATGCAGATGGGTGGCCCGGCAGCGACGCTCAAAGAGAATGTACTGCGGCACAGCGCGTCTGGAACGAGCCTTGAGCCGGATTCGAGTGCGCCACTGATGCTGATGCGCGCGAGCGGAAAGTGGATGGAGATGCTGCACGGCGAGGTGAATGTGGCCGAGCAGCAGCAGACAGGCCCGCGTGGACGCGACAAGCTGTTCAGCGCGAACTGGGAGATGGGGATGGCGCAGCGAGCGGATGCGCATGGCCAGTGGACCTTCGCCAGCATGCTCAGCTTGGATCCGGCGACGATTTCCGGACGCTACTATCCGGAGCTTTTTCAGCAAGGCGAGACCGCCTACCGGAAGGCGATTGTCGATGGGCAGCATCCGCATGATTTTTTTATGGAGCTGGCTGCGATGTACGACGCGAAGATCGGTGAGCGCGGACTGGCGTCGATTTATGCGGCGCCGGTGGGCGATCCGGCGCTGGGGCCGGTGGCGTTTCCGCATCGCATGAGCGCGGAGAGCGACCCGCTGGCGCCGCTGGCACACCATTTGCAGGACTCGACGCACATTGCTTATGACGTGGTCACGGGCGGCGTGACCTGGGGACCGGCGCACATTGAGGCCTCAGGATTCCACGGGCGCGAGCCCGGCGAGAATCGCTGGACGATTGCGGCGGGCGTGGTGGACTCCTGGTCAGCGCGGATCACGGCGGCCCCTGCGCGCGATTGGATCGCGCAGTACTCGCTTGGGCATCTCCACTCGCCTGAGGCGCTTCACCCCGCGGAAGATGTTCTGCGGCAAACGGCGTCGGTGAGCTTGCACCATGCGTGGACGAACGCCGAACTCGATGCGACAGCCGTGTGGGGAAGAAATCACACTATCGGTACGGACGTGAACGCCAACGGTTACCTGATTGAGGCCGAAGCGCGCTTCCGTGAGAAGCAATCAGTTTGGACTCGCATCGAAAACGACGATCGCTCGACAGATCTTCTGGGAGTTTTGGCGCCGCCGGAGGAGACTGTTGTCGGTCGTGTTCAGGCATTCACCGGTGGTTACGCGCACCGCATCTGGCATTCCGATTGGAGCGCGCTGGAACTCGGAGCGCAGGCGACGGTTTATGCAACGCCGCCGCGGTTGTTGCCGGATTATGGCGCTCACCCGGTGGGAGTTGCTGGAGTGCTGCATCTGCGGGTCGGCCACTGAGGCGCGCCTTCTGCGCCCTAATGCGCGGGCAGAACCGCGTATCTTCCGGCCTTCACCCATAGAACATCGACGCTCTCGTCAGGCTGGCCGTAATCTTTCACGACGTAGAGCAGCACGGTGGTCGGCGCAAAGCACTGGCGGTACACCAGCCCCGCGCCACTCCCGTGGTTTGGCCGGATGAGATTGACGTCGAGCATGAAGTACGACGGCAGATTTCCCAGGCTCACTACGCCGTTGTGGACCTGATCGGTGATCTCGTGGATACCGCCGCCAGAAAAGGTTTCCGTACCGTCGTTGTGCACGCCGGATTCGTAGTGGGGAGGGTTGTCCCGGTTATAAGTAGTGTCGATGGCCACCTGGATGTTCGATATGGGCGTCATGGTCTTGGCCTGCACCACGCGTAGCACCACGTTGCAGGAAGTCTGCGAGCCGGGTCCGTAGCTGCCGTTCACAAAATTGGCCGCATCGTCGCCTGTTTCATCGGTCATGAGTTGGGCGGGTGTCCGCGGCGGTTTCTGGTTTGCGCACCCAGGCGGCAATACGAAGAGCGAAGGGTCGGGCGGAGCCAACGACACCTTCGTGATGTCAACGAGAGTCATGAGCGGAGCGCCGGCGCCTGTGACCTGGGCGCGCATCACGAGGCCATCCTTCTGATCGAACCAGATTTTTTCGCTTGCCTGTGCATTCGAGCCGGCATAGATCAGCGTGGGAATTCCGTTGATGGTCTCTGTGCCGGCGGGTTTCACGTCGCCGCTGGCAATGTCCTTGGTGAGCTCGGCGGTCATGGCGAAGGGGTCGCCCCAGTCGCCAGAGAAAGTTCCGGAGCTGCACGGGATCGG
>Ga0116217_10000427_pt1 | contig 44463 bp, 32 predicted proteins | sample Sb_taG_6_FD_89697 | JGI IMG/M metagenome (GOLD analysis project Ga0116217, IMG submission 89697) | Peat soil microbial communities from Weissenstadt, Germany - Sb_50d_4_PS metaG | ecosystem: Environmental > Terrestrial > Soil > Wetlands > Peat | place: Germany: Weissenstadt | collected 2010-09-21 | reverse complement strand
TTGGGATTGTGAAGTCTCGCACGAATAGTAGCACAGGGCCGAATTGCCTTGAAGCTAAAAGCTAAAAGCTAAAAGCTAAAAGCTAAAAGCTAAAAGCTTGTAACGCTCCCTCGTTCCCCGTCTTTATCCCATAAACATTCCGCCGTTCACGTCGAGCACGTGCCCGGTAATATACGACGCCGCGTCCGAAGCCAGGAACTTCACGGCCTGCGCGACATCCTTGGGTGTCCCGCGCCGCCCCAGCGGAATCGCCGCCAGCATCGCCTTCGTCACTTCCTCAGTGAGCACCGCCGTCATCGGCGTCTCAATATATCCCGGCGCCACAGCATTCACCGTAATCCCGCGCGACGCCACCTCGCGCGCCAGCGACCGCGTAAACCCGATCAGCCCCGCCTTCGACGCCGCATAATTCACCTGCCCAGCCTGCCCCGCGCGCCCCACCACGCTGGCGATGTTCACAATCCGCCCCCAGCGGTTCTTCAGCATCGGGCTCAGCAGCGCTTGTGTCAGCAGGAAAGCCCCCGTCAGGTTGATGCTGATCACCAGGTCCCAATCGGCGGGCTTCATGCGCAGCATCAGGTTGTCGCGCGTGATCCCGGCATTGTTCACAATGATCTCGACCTTACCGAATTTCTCCAGGATCGCCTTCGCTCCCGTCTCGATCGACTCCCGGCTCGACACATTCACGGTGAACGCCGAAGCGTCGACGCCCTGGGCCTTGAATTCACCCACCGTTTCCGTCAGCTTCGCCTCATTTACGTCGGCCAGCGCCAGCACTGCGCCGGCGGCGGCTAGCTCTTCCGCAATCGCGCGCCCGATCCCCTGCGCTCCGCCCGTGACCAGCGCAATTCTTCCCTGCAAATCACCCATGTTTTCTGTTGACCTCTGCTCGCGCTCTCTCGCAAGACGCGCCTTTCCACGCCCGATTATAAACGGGCAGCACTCGGCCACTTTCGTGGTCTTGAGTCTCGCGTGGACAAAGTTCTCCCAGTATCCGCACTGAGCCTCAACCGAGCGGCTCAAAGCTAAGAGCTGGGAACTAGTAGCTAAAAGCTGATAGCTGACAGCTGAAAGCTGCCTTTACGTCGGCGTCGCCGCAATCGTCACCGGCCTCGTCGCCAGCGCGGGACGCACCAACTCCGCCGGCCACACATAAACCGCCAGCCGTCTTGAGTAATGCAGCATCGGTTTTTGATCGGGCAATGTGATTCCCACCGCCGTGGCCAGATCGTTACGCTCAATATCGGCTTCTGCCTCTTCCAGCGGCCAGGGCACATGGTGCAGGTTGGCGCGGATCGGTTCGCCCGCGCGGTTGGTCGAAAACACGCACGACCGCTCTGAAAAGAAGTATTCAAATGTGCCCGGGTGAATTTCGGCTGTCTTGTGCGTCGGCCCCAATCCCCGGTAGCGTGCCTTGAAGATCACATCCGGCCGCGAAAACCGCCTGCGGCTGTAGACGGCAAACTCCCGATCCGATCGCGGCTCAAGCCGCATCTCCGCAAGCCGGTAAGGCAGGTGATACACAGCGTGCGCCGCCGCCACGGCAAGCAGATTGCTTGAATCGACTGAAAAGCAATAGAACCCCGGCGACCCCGTCATCCGGTCACGCACATAGGTTCGCAAATTCAGGTCAGGGAAATGGCGCAGCCCGGGGATGGGCGGCATCCCGCGGATTTTGATCCGGTCCAGCCAGAACGGTACCGCGCCAAGCCATGCCGATCCCTGGTACGTATCGGCCTGCAACCACTCCGGCAGCAGTGCCTCAATCGCCGGCGCCGGGATCGGCCAATGCGCGAAAAGCAGATCGTTCCAGCGCTGGGTCATCGCCCAGCGTCCCGCCGGCAAAGGCCGCGGTTTGTGCGACGTCCGCACCAAGAACTCCCGCACCAAATACTCCTCTATCGGCGCTCCCGAGCTTCGCGGCAGGCTCCGGCTCTTGTGTCCCACTCCCTGCCGTTGCTCCGTCCGGTACAAGGCTGCCACCGCTCCAACCCGCGGCTGCTCCCTTATGCCGTATTCTGTCCGCGAGACCATCCTCATGTCCAGTGATTCTTCAATTTCTCCCGACCTTCGTAACCAGACTGAAGTGTTCGCAGTCCATGGCGCCGACCCCGAGATTCTCGCCTTCGCCATGGCCAAGTACTCCCGTTCGGCCCTCTCCATGCGCGAGTCGCTGGCCGAAATCAGTTCCCAGCGTGCCGAACAGTTCCTCAACACCTTTTATTTCCAATACGGCCACCGCTCTATCGCCGACCTCGCCCACATCGCTTTCGCCGTCGAGCGCCTCAGCCTGCTGGCCGCCATTGTCCTCGTCGATGAGCCGCGCTGGGACGGCCAGGAGCGCTCCACCCGCTACCAGAATTTCCTCAAATCCGGCTGGTATATCCCCGATTTCGCTTCCGACCACGATTCCTCCCAGCTTTACTCCCAAACCGTCGACAATCTCTTCACCGCCTATCAACGCATCAGCGCCGCGGTTCTCGACTTTCTCCGTGGCCGTATTCCGCGCCCTGAAAGCCTCAAGCCCGAGTCTTACGAACGCACCCTCCGCGCCCGCGCCTTCGACGTCGCCCGCTACCTGCTTCCCCTCGCCACCAACACCTCGCTGGGCCAGATCCTCAGCGCCCGCACTCTTGAAACGCAGGTCTCCCGCCTGCTCTCCCATCCGGCCGCCGAGATCCGCCTCCTCGGCGAAAAACTGCGCGAGGCCGCAACCACTCCTGCCTGGAACCTGAACGCCCCCGCCGCCCAGGCCTTTATCGCCAAACTCGCCGCGATTCACGACGACGCCACAACCGCCCTCGCCGCTGAGGCCTCGGCCCTCTTCAACCGTGACATCCGCACCGCACCCACGCTCGTCAAATACGCTCAGCCCAATCCCTACCTCACCGAAACCCAGGCCGAGCTCGCCCAGACCGCCGCCGAAATCCTCGCACCTCTAACCTCCAAAACCCCGCCCAACGCACTGGTGGATCTCGTCGAGCGCTGCGAATCCCTTGAAGCCGAGCTCGCGGCCACGCTCCTCTACTCGGCCAGCCATCACTCCTACCGCCAGGTCCGCGACCTGGTCGCCGATCTTCCCGCCTCGCAGATCATCGAAATTGTCGAGCTCGGCACCCGCCACCGCGGCCGCCACGACGAGCTTCTCCGCGCCTTTCGCGCCGGCGCCGGCCTCCGCTTCGACATTCTTATGGACATCGGCGGCTTCCGCGACATGCACCGTCATCGCCGCTGTACGCAGATCATCCAGAGCTTTACCGCGCAGCATGGCTATGAAACCCCCAGCTCCGGCGACCTGCCTGCTGGCATTGACATCCTCGCCGAGTCCGGTGTGCTCGCCGAATACCGCTCCGCCATCGAGTCGGCCCACGCCGCCGCCGCCCGCATCGCTTCCGGCTCCGCGCCTGAAGCCGCGCAATCCGCCGCGTATCTCTACCCGCTGGCCACACGCATCCGCGCTCTCTTCAAAATGGACTTCGCCGAAGCCCAGTACATCTCCGAGCTTCGTTCCGGCCCTGCCGGCCACTTCAGCTACCGCCGCATCGCCTGGGAGATGTTTTTGAAGCTGCAGCAACAGCATCCGAACCTGGCCCGCCACATCCGCGTCACCGACTTCACCCAACCCATCGACATCTTCCAGCGCTGACCATGCAGTCCCGCTGCCGATTTTCCCGATTCCCAGGCCCCGCTTGGTGCAGGCCTCGGAATACAAACCCAGGAGGCGAACCATGAATCAGGTTTCCGGTCCCAAACCCAACCAGGCCGCTGCCCTCGTTGCCGCTGCCATTGGCGCCGCCGCAATCGGTGCCTTCGCCATCGGCAGCCTGGCCATATGGCGGTTGGTTGTCAAGAAGGCATCCGTTGAGAAGGCCCGAATCGGATCTCTGACAATCGACAATCTTGACGTGAAAAGTCTCCGCGTAGCCGAAATCACCGTGACAGACTCAATTGAGCTGCCTGAAACCGAACGCAACCGCGATCTCTCTTCGTGACCGGGTGCCCGACCCTTGCGACGTTCTTGTTTTTGTCGCTAGGGAGGGGTTGTTCCCGCTCACGTCAAGCTTCCTCATTACGATTTTCCTTGCCTCCACTCACGGCCGGCGTTCATCATGGCGCTATGCCCCAGCCTGCGCGGCTTGCAAAATACAACATCATCGGCTTCGCCAGCATTGTCGACGTCGAACGCGCCAAGGCCTTCTATCGCGACACCCTTGGTCTCACTCTGCTTGCCGAAGAGCCGCCCTTCGCGCTGGTCTTTGACGCCAACGGCATCATGATCCGCCTTGGTATGGCCAAAGAGCTTCCATCCGTAAAGGGCACGGTGCTCGGTTGGCAGGTGCCCGACATCGTTGCGGCGGTGAAAGAACTCGAGGAAGCCGGCGTCCGCTTCGAACACTACGGGTTCGATTGGATGAAGCAGGATGAGCTCGGCATCTGGACTGCGCCCGCCGGCGCAAGAGTCGCCTGGTTCAAGGACCCCGACGGCAACACCCTCAGCCTCTCCGAACATCCCGAGATCAAAAGGTAACCACCGCCGAGTGCTCCGCAAAATCTGCTGTTACATCCACACGTGATTGCAGTCACAGCGCCTTGTTCATCTCAGAGGAACCATCGAGGTCGGCATTCGGGTGCCGCGTCGCCGATCCTTTGATTCCACCGGCCTTGACGGCAACCCGCCAAGGAGAAACTTCATGGCGACTGTTCTCGATAAGAGAGCCGACCTGGCTGGTCCAGGCATCGGCGATTACACCGAACTCGAAAAGATCTTGCCCAACGATTACCATTCGCTCCTCACACCCAAAGAAACGCAGCAGGCCATCTTTGAGGTCAAGCGCTATATCGAAGACCACATGTGCAAGGAACTCAATCTCATGATGGTCGAAGTGCCGCTCATCGTCGACGTGGAGAGCGGCGTCAACGACATGCTCGATCGCGACGGCTCGCGCACGCCCATCCAATTCCACATCTCCAACGATCGCGGCCTCCATCCTGTCGACGCGCAGGTCGTGCAGGCCGCCACCAAGTGGAAGAGAGTCGCGCTCAGGCAATTCGGTTGCGCGGTCGGCGAAGGCATCTGCACCGATATGCGCGCCGTTCGCAAAGACTATTTCCTCGATCACGATCACTCCGCCTACGTCGATCAGTGGGACTGGGAGCGCGTGATGACCGCCGATCAACGCAACCTCACCTTCCTCAAGGACATCATCGGCAGGATCTGGAAAGTGATTGTCGGCGCGGAGAAATTCGCGCAGTCGCTCTTCCCCCAGCTCAAGGACCCGCGCTATCCCGATCTGCCCGACGAGCTCACCTTCCTGCACGCGGAAGAGATCCTCGATCTTTTTCCCACGCTGCCGCGCAAGCAGCGCGAGACAGCGATTCTGCAGACTTATCCCGCCATCTTCATCATTGGCATTGGCTGGCCGCTGAAAGACGGCTACCCGCACGAGATGCGCGCCGCCGACTACGACGACTGGATCACCGACACCAGCGACGAAACCGGCAAGAATACTCACGGCCTCAATGGCGACATCCTCGTATGGAATCCCGTGACCAGGCGCCGCCACGAACTCACGTCCATGGGTATCCGCGTGACTGCGGAGACTCTGAAGAAGCAACTCGAAATGTCGAGTCAGATGGACTTCATGCGGCTGCCCTATCACCAGGCGATTCTCAACAACCAGATTCCGCTCTCCATTGGCGGAGGCATCGGCCAGTCGCGCACGTTGATGTTGCTTCTGCGCAAGGCGCACCTCGGCGAAGTGAGCGTCACCGTGTGGCCAAAAATCCTAAAAGAGATGTGCGCGAAGAAAGACATCTTCGTGCTCGAGTAGCTGAATTTACCTCCAGGCTTGTTGCCCCATCCTTTCGGTCGCCGGAGCGGCCGAAAGGGTGGGACCGCCGTGTGCCCGGCCCAGCGCAGATTCTCGCGACGCCCTTCTTTTTGTCGCCGAGACCATCAGGCCGGAACCTGGTCGCATGCCAGTCGCACGGTGCCACGCGACGAATGATCGGCGAACAGGGCGTTTCTTGTATAACTCTGATCTCGCTCGTTGGTTAGCTGTCTCGGTCCTAGGAGCAAGACTCCTTCAGCTTTGGAATCAGGCAAATGTAGTGGGAATTACGCGTCCGAAAGCTCGTATTCCTTGAGAGCTGAAGCAGGGAGATCGGTTCGGGTCAACGGCAGAAAGACAGAAAAAACTGTTCCAGTAGAGGGGGGAAGCACACTGCTTTTTACCTGAATGGTTCCGCCATGCTTACGGATGATTTCAGAGCTTATCCAAAGTCCGAGTCCCGTCCCCATGTTGCCTTTTGTACTGACGAACGGCTCGAACAGCGACTTCCTGATCTCAGGTTCAATCCCGGATCCAGTGTCCGCAATGGTCAAACGAATGCCGGGACGCGAGCCGTTGCTGTGCTCGTGCGTGTTCGTGACCCGAAGCTTCAGCGTGCCGCCCCGCCCTATGGCATCCAAAGCATTCCCAATCAGGTTCAAGATCACCTGGCGGAGTTCACCGGCCATGGCAAGAATCGGCGAGCATTCGCGGAAATCCCTTTCAATGACGATCTCGGCGTGGGTCAGTCTCGGCTCATACAGGGTGAGGGCTGAATCCAAAATCTCGCGGATCTGAACGTATGCCGGTTTGCTGGGCTCCCGGTAAAATCTGAGCATCTGGGTGACAATCTGAGATACCCGCGCCAATTCTCTCTCCGCCACTTCTGTGTGCTTCTTTGCATCCTCCAACGAAGTCGAAGTGCCTATGAGGTAGAAGAGATTGGTGACTGACTCGAGTGGATTATTAATCTCATGGGCGATGCTGGCGGCCAGACGCCCGGCCACTACGAGCTTTTCTGATTTACGTAATGCTTCTTCCGTCGCGCGGATCTCGTTCAGAAAGTCGCGCATCTGGTATTGTCTGAGGCGGCTGCGTAGCGCAGCCTGTACTGTGCTGACAAACGTCTCAGGCCGAACCGGGCGCTCCAGCAACACCAGGTTCCCGAGCGGCTGCAGAGCAAGCATCTTCCTTTGACTCTCCCGGTCGACTTCCCCTGAAACGGTGAGCAGAATGAGAGGGAAATCGGACCATGACGGCTGTTCTGAAATTTGCGCTGCCCACTCGGCGATGTCTGTCGGAGTGAGGCCCTCTTCCGCCAGAACCACGACGCCGGCCCCCATTTTCAATTCGAGTCGCGCAATTTCCACGGTCGGTAAATTTGAGCAGGAAATGCCTTTGCTGGCAAGTAGATTGCATATCAGCACGCCGTCTCGTCCTGTGGGGGCAAACACAAGAACTCGGGATTCATGTTCTCGACCGGTCATATCGTCACAAAAGTGCTTTGCTTACGATCTCGACCCCTGGAGGCTTTCAACCTCGCCGCGATATTTGGGAGCACCGGTTAAAACGCCCTCGAAATCCATCAGTACATCTCCGACGGCAATGGTCCCGTTTTTCATCACCAACTCACGGATGGTGCGTTCATGTTCTCCACTGCGCTTCTTGATAACGGAAAGCGCCTGCCGCACCTCGCCTGCCGCCTCGAAGTATCGGAACAAGAGAACGGTGTCGGCAAGATAGCTCACATCCACCGGTGTATCGATATTGGTTCCCACAAAACCATGCTGGGCAACTGTCATCAACGTCGAAACGCCCCTCTGACTTAGGTACGCCTGCAATTCGTGCAATTGCAATGCTAGAAATTGTTCACCCGGCATTCCATTGAGAAAGCCGTTCAGGCTGTCGATGATTAGCAGTTTCAAATTTTGATTCTCGACAAGTTGCCTGATCTCATGAACCAATTGACCGGGCGAGAGTTCCGCAGCATCGACTTGACGAAGCAACAATCTCCCGGAGTCGAAATGTTTCCTGATGTCGAGTCCCAGGCCTTTGCACCGCATCTCCACAGTTGCCAAGGTTTCATCGAAGGCGAAAAGTGCCGCGCAGCCGCCGCGCTCGACCTCAGACACTGCATAACGAATGGCGATAGTAGACTTTCCGCAGCCGGCGGGTCCCAGCAGAAGTGTGCTTGTGCCGCTATCAAGCCCCCCGCCCAGCAATGTGTCAAGCGCGGCGATGCCACTGCATATCTGTGTCGGCTGGACAGCGATGAGGTGCTCCGAGACGACAAGGCGTGGATAAACTTCCACGCCGCCCCGCTTGATGTTGTAGTCATGTAAGCCCTCACGGAAGGCTGAGCCTCGCAGCTTCTTTACTTCCAGGCGCCGTTTTTTGACGCCGTATTCCCGCACCGCACTCTCCAGCAGAATTACCCCGTGAGCGATGCTCTGGAGTTGCAGATCATGACGTTCTGCGGTGCGATCATCCAACAACAACACGGTGCATTTGCGCCCCGAAAAATATTGCTTCAGGCCGAGAATCTGCCTGCGATAGCGGAGCGAATCACGAGCAAGCAGGCGTAATTCAGAGAGGGAATCAAAAACCACACGCACTGGTTCAAGCTTCTCCACCTCCGCGAGGACGGCGTTTGTGGTATCCGCGAGTTCGACTTCGGTTGGATTAAAGACTGTGTACTGGGCTTCCGGCTGGAGCTGGCTTTCATCCGGAGCCAATTCAAATACTTTGATCCCATCCAGAGACCAGCCGTGTGACTCCGCGATCTCCAGCAACTCCGCCTTCGACTCTGAGAGAGTGACGTAGAGGCCCTTTTGTCCCAGACGAGCACCTTCCATCAGGAATTGCATGGCAATCGTGGTCTTTCCGGTTCCCGGGTCACCTTCGATCAGGTAAAGGTGATTGCGGGCCAGGCCACCTCCTAGAATGTCGTCAAGGCCGAAAATCCCGGTAGTGAACCGTTCTATCGACGCGGCCCTTCCGTCGGCGCGGATAACTGCACCGTTCGCGCACTCCGTGGTGGTGGCGTTCCTCGGGAAGATCGGATCCACGCTGAACTCCTATTCCGGGCACCACCGGCTGGCATCGGTCTATCTCCCTGCCTTTGGTGTTGTCCTCTACTCGACTTCCAGGGCATTGATTGAATTCTTCCGAGCGCCGGCCTGACATCGTTTGAAATGAATTGGTACGTGATTCGGGCTTCACAGTATTGGGGAAGAAGCTGTGTAATGCCAGTCGCTCTTCCCGGTGGCGGTCTTTTCTGATCACTTTTGCACACATTGGCATTGATTTGCAGCTCGTGGCCTATTTGCAGATGAGGACGTCACACATTGGCAACCCTAAGGCAGCAGATTTCACTTTGGCTGAGGAGACGCATACCTCTCAACGCAGGAAGAGCTGGCGCTATCCCTCAAACATTCGCTGTATTCTTGAATCTGCCATGCGTGCAGCCGACGCGAAGAACCCGCAAGACGGCAGGCGCCGGTGGATTGGCATCGAACGAGCAAGACGTTCCTGATCCCGCTGCGGAGGTCCTCATGCGAGCCGTCGTGCTCAGGCAGTTTGGCCACCCGGATCAGTTGCAGGTTGAAGATGTGGCCCAGCCGCGGCCATCAGAAGGCGAAGTCCTGGTTAAGGTCCTGGCTGCCGCCATCAATCCCAGCGACGTGAAGAATGTTGAGGGCAGCATGGCCAGAACTTCGTTGCCGCGCATTCCCGGACGTGATTTTGCGGGCATCGTAGTGAATGGACCGCCAGATTGGATCGGCCGCGAAGTGTGGGGCACGGGCGGCGACGTCGGCTTCACTCGAGACGGTTCCCACGCGCAGTACATGCTGGTCCCTGCAGCTGCGTTGATCAGCAAACCGGAAAAACTCACTATGGAAGCCGCGGGAGCAGCCGGACTGACATTGGTCACAGCATGGGCGGCCCTCGTGACAGGTGCCGCAATTCGTCGTGAGGACACGGTGCTGATCCTGGGTGCTGCCGGCGGAGTAGGATCGGCGGCGCTGCAAATCGCCAGAATTTTTGGGGCCACCGTGATTGCGGCTGTGCGGAATCGGGAGCAGGCGGATGCCGCTCGAGACCTGGGAGCAGCGAAGACGATCGACACCAGTGCGGCATCGTGGGTGGATGAAGTCCGAGCGCAAACGGACGGTCGCGGAGCAGATGTTGTCTTCGACACGACCGGCTACTTGTTTGCTGAAAGCGTTGAGGCGGTCGCGGCCAGTGGCAGAGTGTGCGTAATATCGTCGCCGGCCGACGGGATGGTCAGCTTCAATCTGCGCAGCGTCTACAGGAAAGAATTGCGCGTGCTTGGGACAGAATCGCGTCGTCTTGATGTCACCGACTGCGCGAAGCTGCTCGCCGGGTTGGTTCCCGCCATCGAAGCCGGGCAATTGCGGCCGGGCTCTCCCACTTGCTTTCCCATCGCGCAGGCACGCGAAGCTTACGTTCAGGTGCTGCAAGGCCAAGGACGGATTTGCCTCGCGCCAAACGCCTGACCGGTCAGCCGACCCGGCGGTTGCGACCGAGAAATCCGCTTTTCAAAGGAGTAGCAATATGGCACCGAGCAGACATATCGACGCAGCAGAATGCTGGCCGGCGCTTCCGCTGGTTTCCTGGAAGGACACCTGCGAAACACTGCGCATGTGGACTCAAATGGTGGGCAAGGTGCGGCTCGCGCTGACGCCGCCCGCGAACCACTGGTGGCACGTTCCGCTTTATGTCAATTCGCGCGGGCTTACCACTTCGGCAATTCCCTATCGCAGCAGCGCTTTCGAATTGCAGTTTGATTTCGTCCGGCACGAACTGATTCTGTTCACGTCAGCAGGCCGCGAGCAATCGCTTCCACTGGCGGCCCGTTCGGTGGCTGACTTCTATCGCGAGTTTATGAACATGCTGCGGTCGGCCGGCATCGAGATCAAGATCTGGCCAATGCCGGTCGAAGTCCCCAATCCAATTCGTTTCGACAAAGATTACGCCCACGCTGCTTATGATCGCGATGCCGCGGAACGGTTTTGGCAGATTCTGCTGACCGTTCAAACAGTTTTCGAGGAATTTCGTTCGGGATTTATCGGAAAATGCAGCCCCATACATTTCTTCTGGGGCAGCTTCGACCTGGCGCTTACGCGCTTTTCCGGACGGCGCGCGCCGGAACGCCCGGGATCCGATGCCATGACAAAGGAAGCCTACTCGCACGAAGTGAGCAGCGTGGGTTTCTGGCCCGGAGCCGGGTTGGGCGACCCGGCATTTTATTCCTACGCGGCGCCGGAGCCGCAAGGATTTTCCGCAGCATCTGTGCGGCCTGGGGCAGCCCGCTACGATCCGCAACTTCATGAGTTCATCCTGATGTACGACGATGTCCGAAACGCAGAATCTCCATCGGCCGCGCTGCTCGAGTTCTGTGAATCGACTTACCAGGCAGCGGCAAACCTCGGACACTGGGACCGTCAAGCGCTCGAGCGCCAGCCTGCAACGGCATCCAGGCCAGCCAGCGATCATTAACGGAAGCAGCCATAGCCCCGGGAAATTCCCCTGTGCGAAAATCAAAGCTTGCATAGCCAGTCCCGATTTCGCCTGCTCGTGGTCCGGCTTGGGGCCATGGGCGACATTCTTCACGCGCTGCCCGCAGTGACGGCGCTGCGCCAGGCGCACCCCTCGTGGCAAATCGGCTGGGTGGTGGAACCGCGCTGGCAGGCGCTGCTGAAGGCCGAGATCAGGGGCCAGGGGTCAGGGAGCAGTGATCGGCAGGGTGCGCTCAACAGCAGTCGTGACCCGCGCATGCCGGTAGTGGACCGGCTGCACTTCGCCCAAACGCGGGAGTGGAAGCGTCGTCCGCTGAGCCGCGAGACCCGGAGCGAAATCAGCGCCTTGCGCAGCGAGCTTCGCGCCGTCGGCTACGATGTGGTTCTCGATCTGCAAGGCGCGATTCGCTCGGCAGTCATCGCCCGCTTGTCCGGCGCTCGACGCCGCATCGGCGAGGCAAGGCCGCGCGAGTGGCCCGCGCACTGGCTTTTTGCTGAGCGCGTTGTCACGCGTGGCGCGCATGTCATAGAGCAGGACGTGGAACTGGCTTCAGCGGTGGCCGGCGATGCGCTTGCGGCGATCGATCCGCTGCTGCCCATCGATACCGAAGCCGAGCGATGGTGCGATGCCTGGCTCGCAGCCACGGTTCCCGGCCCATCTCAGCCCATCGCACTAATCGCTCCCGGCGCCGGGTGGGGAGCGAAGCGCTGGCCGCCCGAACGCTACACCGCGGTGGCGAGCGGCCTCGCGGAGCGCGGCTTCCGCGTGCTGGTCAACTGCGGGCCAGGTGAGGAGTCGCTTGCGGCGCCCATTGTCGCCAGCGGCACCGCGGTACCGCTCAACGTGACGCTGCCGCAGTTGATCGCGATGACACGGCGCATTACGCTGTGCGTTGGCGGAGACACAGGACCATTGCATCTCGCGAGTGCGCTTGGCCGGTTGGTGGTTGGAATTTACGGCCCCACTGATCCCAGCCGCAACGGGCCCTTCGGTACGCACTGCCGCGTGCTGCGCAGCTCCGAGAGCCACCGCGACCACTCGCGGCGCTCGGCGCCCGACCCCGGCATGCTCACGATATCGCCTGAGGATGTCTTGCGCGCAGCTTGCGAGCTGGTGAATGAGGAGACCACGCGATGAGCAGGCACGCTTCGAACGCGAGACGCTGGGAGCAGATCGCGCGCCGCATCCGTGTGCCGCTCGGGTTTGTCATGGCTGCCGTGTATCTCGTGGAAGTGGCTCGGCGGCCTCCGCATCCGGTTGCCATCGCGTGGAGCCTGGCGCTGGTTTTGCCTGGTCTCGCGCTCCGTGCGGCTGCGTCGGGCACGGTGAAGAAGAATCGCGAGCTCACCATGACTGGTCCGTACGCTTACACGCGGAACCCGCTCTATCTTGGATCATCGCTCATTGCCGCGGGGTTTTTGATTGGGCTTCTCAGCTGGCCAGTGGCGCTGCTGGTCGCCGTCGGCTTCGTCGTGATTTATGTTCCGGTGACCACGTCTGAGGAGCGCTTCTTGCGCGGCGCGTTCCCTGACTTCGATGCGTATTGCCGCAGCGTGCCGCGTTTTTTGCCGCGCCTCACTCCTGCGAAATCGAGGCGCGGCAACGATGCAAAAGCCGTTTCCCAGTCAGTTACCCAAGTGACCGGAGAAGGCTTTTCGCCCGGGCTTTATCTAAAGCACCGCGAGTACAATGCTGCTATAGGGGCCGCACTGCTTTACCTGAGCCTGCTCTACCTGCAACCGGTGCTGGAGAGAGTGTTTTACCACGCCGGATGAGCGTTTTCCGTGACCATGGAGTTCAGCCGAATGGGCCGGGTCAATCGATAAGGAGCCGCGCCGAACATTGAAGATACGCGCGCAAGCAGTCGCCCTCTTTTGCATTTTTGCCTTCGCGGGCACATTGCGCGGGCAGGATCCCACGATCCTCGCCCCTCCGCGCCCCGGCTACAATTTTCCCCAGAAGCAGACCCTCACCTATAGCGTGGATTGGCGCGTGTTTCCCGCCGGCACCGCGGTCATCCATTTTGAGACGACTGGCGACCGCGAGCGAATTACCGCTTCGGCCTATACCAGCGGTGCGATCAACCTGCTCTTTCATGTCGCCGATAACTTCCAGTCCGATTTCGATCGCGATAAGGGCTGCTCTTTCGACTTTGACAAGCAGACCGTGGAAGGCCGGCGCCAGAACAACTCGACTCTGCACATCGACTACGCCGGTTCCCAGTCCATCCTGGACGAAAAGAACATGGTGAACGGACGAACCAAGCACGCAACCACCGCGGTGCATGGCTGCCTCACTGATCTCCTCTCGGGGATTTTCTATGCCTCTTCACAGCCCTTGGTAATCGGGCGGAATTTTGAGTTGCCTGTTGCCGACGCCATTCGCACGGTGTTGGTAACCATGAAAGTGGAAGGCCGGGAAGAGATCAAGTCCTCTCTCGGTACGTTCAAAACCATTCGCGTGCAGCCAACCGCCGACGCCGGAGTCGTAAAGAACCGCGGCGACATTTGGATCTGGTACACCGACGATGCCCGTCATCTGCCCGTGCAGATGCGCGCGAGGCTCTTCTGGGGAACGATTACTTTCCGCCTCACAGGGAATGAATCCAGGTAACCCAGACTCTACAACCCCACCGCGAAAGAACCGCTTCTGTCAACGGCGCTGCCACCCCGATCCCACCACCTTCCCCCTCATACCACTGCATTTATTTCTTCCGTCAACTTTGCAGATTAATTCCGCAAAATCCCTAAGCTTGTCTTAGGTGCACATGAGCCCGGCAACGGAACCGGAGATTTCCGGGCCGCCCGGCCCCCTGCCCCTGCTCGGTTACCCGGGTTATACCCGGCCCGGAAACCTTTTGTTTTCAAATACCGAGGTATGGCATACGTAGGGGGGCGGGGTACAGCGACGCCACGCTTTGAAACCTGAACTTCGAACCGGTCCCGCAGCCTCTGCGCCGCCGACCCGTGACCACTGACCACTGACCACTGATCACTGACCCCTGCCTTTCCGGTGTACACTTCTTCTTCGCGCGAAACTACATTCCACTCCGTGCCTGAGGGAATTCATGCGTACACACACTTTTGCCTCCGTTCTCGTTGCCGCTTTTTGTCTCGCCCCGTTGGCTTCAGCGCAGAGTGCGCCCGCAAAGCACCCCATGACTTTTGAAGACATGATGCAGATGAAGCGCCTCGGCGAGACGGCGGTTTCGCCCGACGGCAAGTGGCTGGCCTACTCTGTCACCACCGTGAATCTGGCCGCGAATACGAAAACGCCGGAGCTTTGGCTGCAGGCGATCGCCGGTCCATCGGCTGAGGAACCCGCCCCGATCAAACTGGCGGTCGCCCAGCCCGGCGACTCCGATCCGCAATTCTCGCCCGACGGCAAGCGAATCCTCTTGATCAGCAGCCGCACCGGAGCGAATCAGATCTGGCTCGCCGATTTTGACGCGGCCACCGGCGCTGCCTCGCGCCTGCACAAGCTGACCAATCTCGACTTCGGAATCGACAACGCGAAATGGTCGCCTGACAGCCGCTCGATTGTGCTTACTGCACCGGTTTATCCCGATTGCCCGGCCATTGTGCCCGACGATAACGGCGTGGGAGCAGAATGCAACTACGATCGCGACGCAAAGGCCGCCGACAGCAAAGTCAAGGCGCAGATTTTCACGCAATTGCTGTATCGGCACTGGAACCACTACACCGGCGATAAACGCTCGCATCTTTTTCTCGTCTCGGCCGACACCGGCGCGATGCGCGACCTGAATCCCGGAGACACGCACGATGTGCCGCCCTTCTCGCTCGAGGGCTTGGGCTGCGGCTGCGACTTCGCTCCGGATTCAAAGGAACTGGCGTTCACCGAGAAGTTGGTCGACGATCCGGCAGTATCAACCAACTCCGACATTTTCACGCTGGACTTGACCAACTCCGAAGCAAAGCCCGTCAAGGTCAGCACCTCTCCCGGCGGCGACCTGAATCCCGCCTACTCACCGGATGGGAAATATCTCGCGTGGCGCAGCCAAGCTCGCCCCGGCTACGAAGCTGACAAGTGGCGGCTGATGCTTTACGACCGCACCGCGAAAACGACCAAAGACCTGCTGCCAAAGTTTGACCGGTGGGTAGACGAATTCGCTTGGGCGTCTGACTCAAAGCACATTTACTTCGCGAGCGGCGATGTTGGTGAGGCCCCGATCTTGGCTGCATCCGTGCCCGATGGGAAGCTCATCCTTGAAACCTTAACCGGGGAATTCTCAACTCTATTGCCCGTCCAAAGCAGCTCGAACTTAGTAGCTTCGCAGGTGAAAGTAGATCAGCCTTCGGAAGTATTTGAAATCTCATTATTGAGCTTCACTGAATACTCCCCGTTCTCGAGGCGATTCGATGCTGGATCTTCGCCAGATAATGCCGAGACGACAAAGCGTTCCGAGAACAGTGCCCCTGCTGCCGATTCCCACTCTGAACAAATCACTCACCTCAACGACGCGCTTCTTGCCCAACTCGATCTGCCGAAGATGGAGTCCTTCTGGTTCACCGCCAAGGATGGCACGAAGCTCCAAGGCTTTATCATCCGGCCACCGGGATTCGATCCCGCGAAGAAGTATCCGGTGAAGTTCCTGATTCATGGTGGGCCGCAGGGCGCGTGGGGCGATTCGTGGAGTTACCGCTGGAACGCCGAGCTCTTCGCCGCGAACGGCTACGTCGTCGTCATGATCAACATGCGCGGATCGACGGGATATGGCCAGGCTATCGTCGACGGAGTGAACGGCGACTGGGGTGGCAAGCCTTTCACCGACCTGATGACCGGCCTCGACTACGCCGAGCAGCACTACCCCTTCATCGACAAGAACCGCGAGTGCGCGCTGGGCGCGAGCTACGGCGGATACATGGCCAACTGGGTCCTGGGCCACACCAACCGCTTCAAATGCATCGTCTCGCACGACGGCATGTTCAATGCCGAATCGGCGTTCGGATCAACCGAAGAAGACTGGTTCAATATCTGGGAGTTCAAGGGACATCCGTGGGACTACTACGGCAATACCGGGGTCCCCGCGGACAGGTCCTCGTCCGTGGGGTGGAAGCCGGACGACCAAAATCCATACCGCAAATGGTCGCCGTCGCTTTACGCGAAAAACTTCCACACCCCCACGCTCGTCGTTCACGGCCAGCTTGACTACCGGCTCGATGTAAGCGAAGGCTTTCAGCTTTTCGATACGCTCCAAATGCTCCGCGTGCCAAGCAAGATGCTCTACTTCCCGGATGAAGGCCACTGGGTGCTCAAGCCGCAGAACTCGCAGCTATGGTGGAAGACGGTCAATGACTGGGTCGACGAGTGGACGGGAGGAGCAGCTTCTAGCCACTAGCTTCTAGCTGCTAGCCTGTCTATCGTCATAACAGCGCTGTCATCCTGAGCGAGGTCGCCGAGGCGACCGAGTCGAAGGATCTGCGGTTGCTTTTCGGCAAGCTGCGGATTCACCATACTAAAGTCGTTTCAAAGAGCGGTTTCGTGTTGGGTACGACTTCATTTGTGCCGAAACTTGCTCCCGGAGGGAGCAAAGAGGTTAGCCCAGGGTGGAGTCCGCCACGGCGGACGGAACCCTGGGAGAGCGTCCCGTTTTAATTTTCCAGCCCCGTAGGGGCGACAGAATGTTTTGTATTCCATCTGCTGGTTGACTCTTCGCATCAGCACGAATAACTAATAGCTAATAGCTAAGAGCTTGAAGCAAGGAACTCGAAATTGGTACTTCAACCCAAATCTCGCAAGCCGCGCACCTTCCTTGGTGAGCCCGCGCTCTACAACTACGCCATCAAAGCCCTCGGCCGCCACATGCGCACCGAGACCGAGCTGCGGAGGCTGATGGCCACCCGTGCCGAACCGGGGCCGCACGGCGAAGCGGCGATCCAGACAGTCCTCGCTCGCCTCAAAGACCACGGCTACCTCAACGACGCGTCTTATGCTGAAACCTACGCGCGGCTGCGCCAGGAAAACGAGAAGCTTGGCGCACGACGCGTGCGGCAAGACCTGCAGCAGAAGGGAATTCGTTCCGATCTGATCGCGAAAACCCTTGAAGCGCGCTACGGGACGACCAATGAAGAGGCGCTCGCGCGCCTGCACTTCGTCCGCAAACGAATTGCGAAGCCTACCAACGAAAAAGAAACGGCCCGCGTCATGCGGCGTCTGGTTGCTGCGGGATTCTCGACCGGCGTGATCTACAAGATTCTCCGGCAGTGGAACGTGCCGGACGAGGAGCTGGCCGCGTTGGACAATTTAGCCACAGAAGACCCCGGCGAGGGCTCGCGCGAGGAATGATGTTCATTGAGCTTGGCGTGGTAAGACGGTCGCCGTTACCGGCTTCCGATCGGGTTTCGTGATCGCTTCGCGCACCTTTGCCAGGGGCGCAGTGTCGACGAACGAAATCCCGTGCGGGCCGGACTGAATCCCCAGCTCGTTCCAGAGCTTCGGCAGATCCACCGTCACCGGCTTGCCTTTCCAGTCGTTGTACATCTCGCTCAACACGTGCGTACCTGTTGCCCGGTCGCCGACTGCGAGCGCCTGCGGAAGTGTCCAGTTGTGGTCAATGGTGCCGTCGGCGTCAACGATGGCGCGCAGAGCATCCTGCAGCCCTTTGCGGTTGTGCGTCGCGCGCCGGATCTCCACATCCGCAACCAGGCAGAACATGGCGCCTCCCCAATAGGTGCGCCCCCAGGTGTGCGTGTGATCTACACCTTCGTCGCCCGCTCCCGGCTCGCCCTGGTGCATATCGCGAAACATATCGCCCCAGATTTTCTGAGCCGTGAGTTCTCCGGTCATCACCCGCGCGATGGGCTCGATGTAGGTAGCTAGGCCCTCCTCGATCCAGTGCTGATCGTCGGGCATCGAAGGAAACGCCATGTGCACCAGCTCATGCGTCGTGGTCCAATCGCTGGCCAGGTCCGCCGTGGTCGTGTGTTCGCCGATGCGGATGCGCGTGAAGCCGGGAAACCCGCGCATATCGCCCCAGGTGGTGCCCTGCAGGATGCCGTGTCGGTCGGCGACAGGAATCAGCAGCACGCGCGCCCTCGACACAGGAAATCGGCCGTAGTACGAGGCCACCGCGCTGGCCGCCGCCTCGACGTGGGCGAGGACCGTTGTCTTCGGTAGGTCCAGCGGCCCTTCCGCAAAGTCGACCTGCAGCGTTGCGTCACCTACTTTGATCTCGTCAGTTTCTGTAATCGTGACGTTGTGCCAGTCCTGCCGCTGCCCCTGGGCGAAGGCCGCAGAATAGGCCGACACGAGGGCGGCGCCCGCCCAAAGGCAAAGCAGGAACGACGGAATCAACGCTCGGAGACAACGGGCCATGGTATCCATTTGACGGAAGACGCCTTCCGAGAGACGCACACTGCCGCCACGCTTCTTTCTCGCGCGGTCGGGCCGAAGGCGGCTGCCCCACCGCAGGTGGTTACACTGAAAGAGCCATGCAATTTCGCTCGGGAAATGAGATACGCGAGCTGTTTCTGCGCTTCTTTGAGTCGAAGGGGCACCGCCGTGTGCACTCTTCCTCGCTGGTGCCGGCTAACGATCCCACGCTGCTGTTCACCAACGCGGGGATGAACCAGTTCAAGGACCTGTTTCTGGGCGCCGAGAAGCGCGACTACTCGCGCGCCACCACCTCGCAGAAGTGCGTCCGCGCCGGCGGCAAGCACAACGACCTCGAAAATGTGGGCTTCACGCGGCGCCATCACACGTTCTTTGAGATGCTGGGCAATTTCTCGTTCGGCGACTACTTCAAGCGCGACGCGATTCGCTTTGCATGGGAGCTTGTGACGAGCCCCGAGTGGTTCGGAATCCCCAAAGACCGCCTCTACGTGACCATCTTCGAGGGCACGGCCGACGTTCCACGCGACGACGAGGCTGAGCGCTACTGGCTTGAAGTGGGCGTGCCCAAAGAGCGCATCGGCGAATACGGCGTCAAAGACAACTTCTGGCAAATGGGCGAAACCGGCCCCTGTGGCCCCTGTTCCGAAATCTTTTACGACATGGGCATCGAAGCCGCCGAGACGCCCGGAGTCGATCTGCCCTTTGGACAAGACGAAGCCCGCTATGTCGAAATCTGGAACCTGGTCTTCATGCAATTCGACCGCTCGGCAGTAACGGACGCCAAGGGGAATACGACCTACAGACTCACGCCTCTTCCCAAGCCCTCCATCGACACCGGTATGGGACTGGAGCGCGTCGCGGCCGTTCTGCAAGGCAAGGTCAGCAACTTTGAGACGGATCTCTTTACACCACTTATTGCTCGCGCCGAAGAGCTGACGGGAAAGCAGGTGAGCGACGCGGCTATCGAGAAAGAGACCCGCACTGCAGATGATGACGCGGCCAGCCTCAGGATTATTGCGGATCATGCGCGGGCGGCAACTTTTCTGATCAGCGATGGCGTGCTGCCCTCGAACGAGGGACGCGGGTACGTGCTGCGCAAGATTTTGCGGCGCGCTATCCGGCATGGAAGGCTGCTGGGGCAGGAGAAGCCGTTTCTGTATGAGATGGTCGGCGCCGTGCGCGACCTGATGAAGGAAGCCTATCCGGAACTGGCGGATTCTGCGGAGCGCGTGGCGAAGGTTGTCGAAGCGGAGGAGAAGCAGTTCGACCGCGTGCTGAAGATCGGGCTCTCGCGGTTGAATGACGAGTTGCTAGGGAAGTTTACCGGGGAGAAGGCTTTCCATCTCTACGAGACCTTTGGTCTTCCGCTCGATTTTATGGTGGATGCAGCGCGTGACGCGGGAATTGCCTTTGACCATGAGGGGTTTGAGCGCGCTCGCGCCGAAGAGCAGGCCCGCGCCCGCGCATCATGGAAGGGCGGTAGCCAGAAGTCGGCGAGCCCGGCCTTCCGCGATTTGCCAAAGACGATTTTCGAAGGCTACCGTCAGCTCAACTCGACCAACTGCGAAGTTCTCGCCATCGTCAAAAACGGCCTCGGCGTTCCCGTGGCCGCCGCAGGAGACGAAGTCGAAGTCGTTCTCGACCATACGAGCTTCTATGGCGATTCGGGTGGCCAGGTCGGCGACACTGGCTGGTTCACCTCGACCGACGGCAACTCGAACGTAGCCGAAATCACCGGCTGCGTCCTTCCGGTGCAGGGCGTCCGCGCACACAAGGCTCTTCTCAGGCAGCCGCTTGCTGTGGGCGACCGCGTGAATACCATGGTTAACGGTGTCCGTCGCGACGCCATCCGCCGCAACCACACAGGCACGCACCTTCTGCACGCCGCACTGCGCCAGGTGCTGGGCACGCACGTAAAGCAGGCGGGTTCGGCAGTGCATCCGGACCGTCTCCGCTTCGACTTCTCACACTTCGCGCAGGTGGCCGACGAAGAGTTGCATGAGATCGAAGATATCGTCAATCGCGAGGTGCTCGCCAACGCGAAAGTTGAAACGCTCGAGGACGTGCCCATCGATGTGGCCGTGAATGAGTATCACGCCATGGCGCTATTCGGTGAGAAATACGGCGACAAGGTGCGCGTGGTGAAGCTCTCGGACGGCTTTTCGACCGAGCTCTGCGGCGGCACTCACACCGCTGCCACCGGCGAAATCGGACTGCTCAAGCTCACCAGCGAAGAGTCGGTATCGAGCGGCGTCCGGCGCATCGAGGCCATCAGCGGCATGGGATCGCTGGACACGTTCCGCCGCGACTTTGAGCTGGCGCAGGTGGCCGGGCAATTTGTACCTTCGATGGACAATCTCTCGGAAGGGCTGCGTGCGAAGTTTGCTGCTCAAGAGGATGAGCTGAAGCGGTTGCGGCGCGAGCTTGAAGAGATGCGCATGAAGTCAGCCGCGGGTGGGCTCGACGACGCGGTAGCGGGGGCGGAGGAGGTAAAGGGCGTCAAAGTGCTGACGCACCGGGCCGACTCGCTCGAGCGCGGCCAACTGCGCACGCTGGTTGACAACTTGAAACAGAAGCTGGGCGAGGGTGTCGTGGTGCTGGCTTCGGCGCAGCCTGAGGGCAAGGTTGCGCTCATCGCCGGAGTCACGCCGGGGCTCACGAAGCGAATTCAGGCTGGCAAGCTGGTCGGCGCTGTGGCTAAGCTGGTCGGCGGCTCCGGCGGAGGCAAGCCGGAGATCGCCGAGGCGGGTGGAAAAGACCAGTCACAGATTGACGCGGCGCTCGAGTCCGCGCCGGCTATCGTGCGCGAGCTATTGGGCTAGCCTCGCCGTGAAAGCCGAAGTTATACCCAATGCCGAAAGAGGCGATGGGATAGTAGCGGAACGGGCTCAGGTCGTTCTTCCACTTCGCTACCTGTGCGGTCAGGTTTGACTGGAATGAGGTGGCGATCTGGCTGGAGCCGGTGATGCTCGAGCACTCGGTCTGCGCCTGGTCGAGGCACGCCGAACCGCTGGCTACCACCGTCAGCGTAGGCGCACCAACAAAGGCCGCGCCAATCTCAAACGGGAAGGACCAGTGACCGCCGCGGCGGGAGATCATATTTCCCCAGCCCGTGGTCATGGTGAACGCTTGCTTGCGGGGATTCAGCCCCAGGCTTGCGGATGCGTTCAGGGGGTCCGAGGTTTCCGAATAGTAGGTCATTCCATCAATCGTGATGCTGGTCCCGGCGGCGGCAAGGCCCAATGCCGAAAAGCGGTTCTGGTTGTAGAGCAGAGCGCCGGGGCTCAGGCGGAATCCGTGATTGGGAAACGGATAGAAGTCCAGCGAGGCACCGGCAGCCGCGAGATTCACCTTGCCGTTCGCTTTGAAGCCGCTTACCGGCACGTTATTGATGGAGTAGTTGAAAAGGTTGCCGGCGCCGCGCAGGTTCATATAGCGGTTGGCGAGGACTGCGGTCTGAAGATTCACGCCCATCGAAGATACGCCACCACCAAAGGCAAGGCGCGAGAACGGGGCAGGCGAAAGCCGAGCCGCTTTGGCCACGGGCGACACTAAGGTAACTGCGTTGCCGTTGCTGGCCGGCGCGGACGGCGCCGGATTTTCTACGGCAGACATCGTAGTTTGTGCTGGCAGGCTTGCCGTTGCGGCAAATAGAGTAAGTGCAAAGAACAGAGCAGGTTGTCTCACAACGCCTCCATAAGAGTGAACCTTGGGAACCGATTGAAGCAGGAACCCGCATCGAGCTTTCGGGCAGAGTTGCGGCAGTTGTAGAGCCGGTCTAACCTGAAATATCTCAGAATTCTCTTAAGAGTATGGTTACCTTTGTCCGCGGGGCAATACTCCAAAAGAGCTATAAGCATTTATCGATACACCAGCGGCTTTGAATTGGTTTTCCGGTTCGCCTCCTTCTACGAGGAAATCTGCCTGCGGCTTCCGTCAGTGATGCATACAGAAGAGCAGGGTTCTTGGTCGATGTTTCCGGTCCTGAGGATTGAGCGTCGTCAAGCCGCAGACGAGTCGTTCTGATGCCGTAATCTGACCCCATGGTCAAGATGGCAGATGACGCGGCGAGAACTGCGGCCTTGCGCGGACGTCTACTGGAGTGGTATCGAAACAACCGCCGCGAACTGCCATGGCGGGGCAGTGCCGACCCGTATGCAATCTGGGTTTCGGAGATCATGCTGCAGCAGACTCGCGTAGCAGTTGTGGTCGAGCGATACCAGGCGTTTCTTGCGCGCTTTCCCACGCTGGTTTCGCTGGCCCTTGCGCCGGAGCAGGAGGTTCTGGCGCTTTGGAGCGGACTCGGCTATTACCGTCGGGCACGCATGCTACAAAAGGCAGCTCAATTTGTGGCCGAGCACCTGGCAGGCAACCTCCCGACGCAAGCGGAGGAGCTGCGCAGGCTGCCGGGCATCGGTACATACACGGCGGCGGCAGTGGCCAGCATCGCTCATGGCGAGGCCGTTGCGGTTGTTGACGGCAACGTGGAGCGCGTGTTGTGCCGGCTCGCTGGCTGCGAGGCGGGGAGCCGCAAGGGCGGCGGCGCGGAGCTTCGCCGCAAAGTTGAAGATCTCGCCCAGCGGCTTCTGGATCGCGCGCGTCCTGGCGATTTCAATCAGGCAATGATGGATTTGGGGGCGATGGTTTGCACGCCGCGCAATCCGCAGTGCCTGGCATGCCCATTAATGACCGACTGCAAAACGCGCGGCGAACATCGCACCCCACGGCGAGCGCCAATGACAAGCCGTGTCGCCGCATACGCGCTCAGTGTGCGCGCCGGCCAGGAGCAAGGCACGCCCGATGCAAACTCACGCGAAGTTCTCCTAGAGCAGCGACCGGCAAAGGTGACTGTGATGCCGGGAATGTGGGAGCTTCCTTCGCTTCGGAATCAGGATATGCCCGCGAATGAAGTGCGCATGACACTGCGCCACGCTATCATGCAGGTCAATTATTATGTGCGCATTCGTGTGGTGGCTGAAGGCGATGTAAAGGCGACGACAGTAAAAGGGGGCAAGCGGCTCTGGGTTCCTCTGCGCGAGGCCGCAGGCATGGCGCTCACGGGTTTGACACGCAAAGTGCTGGCCCGCGCTCACCTCCTGCGCTTGCCTCCGGTCAACGTGATTGCGCCCGGAGCCGGCAAGGACGCATTCTGAATTGTCAGTCCACGTGAACTTTTGAACGCGCCTCTCTGGGCTCTGAAAAATGTCTCAACGGGCGCCTTACCGTTTCAGGGAGATCTCATGTCTCGCAAGTTTATTCCAGCCGTCATTATTGCGATCTTACTTGCCACAAACTTTTCCGGCACTTCTGCGCAATCGCCCGTGGCCAATCCGGTTCCTGCGATCGCAGGCCTGCCAGAAGCCGCACGCGCGGCAGCCGCGTCGATCGATCCCGAGAAGATTCGAGCCCACGTCCGTTTTCTCTCGCTCGATCTGCTGGAGGGGCGCGGCCCCGGAACACGCGGGGGCGAGTTGGCCGCCGAATACATCGCAACGCAGTTCGCGCTCGCGGGCGTGCAGCCCGCCGGCGATGACGGAACCTACTTCCAGCGAGTGCCGCTTTACGCAGTGCACACGATGGAGGACAAGACTACGATCAGCTTCGAGGCGACGAATGCCAAGGGCGGCGCCGAAACGATCCCGCTGACTTATGGTCGCGAAATTGTATTAAAAGATCAGACCGGCCAGCCCACGGCAGACATCGACGCGCCCATTGTCTTTGTTGGTTACGGCATTGATGCTCCCGAGTACCACTGGAACGACTACGCGGGAGTGGACGTCAAGGGCAAGGTCGTCCTGGTGATTGTTAATGAGCCGCCCTCGGATGATCCAAAGTTCTTCAAGGGCAAAGCTCTCACTTACTACGGACGCTGGACCTACAAGTATGAAGAGGCGGCGCGGCGTGGAGCTGTTGGCGTGCTCATCATCCACCGCACAGATCTTGCCAGTTACGGCTGGGACGTCGTGCGGAATTCGCAGGCAACGGAGAAGAGCTACCTCGAAGGCGACCCGACAGCAACGCTGCGCGCCGCCGCCTGGATCCAGCACGATGTAGCGCAAGAGTTATTCACGGCGGCAGGGTTGGGCGATCTGGACCAGGCGATCAATCGCGCGGGGATTCCCGGAGAGTTCCATGCCGTGGAGTTGCCGGTCCGGTTGCGCGCGCACATCGAAAGCCGCGTGCGTCACTATTTGAGCGCGAACGTTGTCGGCGTCGTGCCGGGAGCCAGCCCCGGTGGCCATGCGGTTATGTATACGGCGCATTACGACCATCTGGGCATCGATCCCAACGCCAAAGGCGACAATATTTACAACGGCGCGGCCGACAACGGCACGGGCTGCGGCATTTTGCTCGAACTTGCGCGCGCTTTTGCGCAGTCAGCAGTGCGGCCGCCACACGCGGTCTACTTTGCTTCTGTCACTGCAGAAGAACAGGGGTTGCTGGGCTCCCAGTATCTGGGAATGCATCCGCCAGTTCCGGCTGGCCAAATCGCACTCGACCTGAATTACGACATGTTGCTCCCCATCGGCATCCCGGTTTCAGTAAACCTGAGTGGAGCCGAGCGCATTGACTTCTGGCCCACGGTCGACACGGTGGCGAAGGCCTTCGATCTTGCTCTCATGCCTGATTCCACTCCCTCTGCCGGCCATTATTACCGCTCCGACCACTTCTCAATGGCCCGAGTCGGGATCCCCGCGTTCTCCATCGACCAGGGAGATCTGTTTGAAGGCCACGACTTGGCATGGGGCCACGACCAACGCGAGGACTATACAGCGCACCACTATCATCAGCCTTCCGACGAATACCACGTCGATTGGGACTTCAGCGGTAATGCCAAGCTGGGACGTTTCGGTTTCGTGCTGGGCTGGCTGGCCAGCGAACAATCAAAGCCAATCGAATGGCTGCCCGGCGACGAGTTTGAAGCCACAAGGAAGGCGAGCCTGGCGCAGCAACCAGTAGCCGGCAGCAGGTAGCCAGTGTTTATTGACCGGCTCTTGCTCAGTAATAGTCGGCGCAGCTCAGGTAATAGCCGCAATGCGTGCAAATCAGCTTGCAGCGATGTCCGGTAAGGCGATGGCCGCAGGTGGGGCAGACCTGCGAATGGTGGTCGACCGGTGTCGTGTCTGCGGGCGTTGCTCCGGGACCGGAGCAGGCCGCACCACTTTGTGAGATTTCCTCCGGTGGATCGGCCGCAAAGTCGGATTTCAGGGCGCGGGGAAGCTCCGGCAGCATGCCCGACAGATTAGCATGGAATTGAGGCGGTCTGCGCTGCAGTTTCTTGAGCAGGCACTCGAAGCATCGGCAATCGAAAGCATCAGCAAGCGAGCGGCGCAACGGATTTTTCCCGAGGCAGCGCGTCGCCAACCCCAGACAATCATTGGATTTCTATCCCCCAAGGAGGAACTATGGCAAGCAAGGCAAGTGCGGTTTGGACAGGTTCGTTGAAGGAAGGCAAAGGCACCATCTCGACGGCGACGGGCGTGCTGAAAAATGCCAATTATTCATTCGCCACCCGGTTTGAAGGCGCCAGCACCGGCACCACACCGGAAGAGATGATTGCAGCGGCGCATGCCAGTTGCTTTTCGATGGCATTGGGCGCGCAGTTGGGCGGCGCGGGCCTGACGCCGAACAAGATTGAGACCGAAGCGGCCGTCACGCTGGCCAAGGTGGGCGACGGTTTTAAGGTGACCCGGATTGCGCTAACCACGACAGCCAGCGTTCCCGGAGCGACCAAGGAGGTTTTCGACAAGGCTGCCGCCGACGCCAAGGCCGGCTGCCCGATCTCGAAGCTCTTTGCGAACAATACGGAGATCACGCTCGACGCCAAGCTGGTGTAAGCGGCGCCTGGAAATCGTCGGATCACGGGTCCCATCTCGCTGCGCCTGCTGGCAGGTTTGCGTGGCGCGATGGGATTTCCATTCCTGTTGCAGGGGCGCCCCTGAATGAAGTTTGCACTTGCATGGGATGGCGTCGTGTGCGAGATGATTCGCACTTGGACCAGATTTCGAAACGACTGGACGCGAGGCGCGGAATGAAGAAATACAAATTCAAGGCGAAGATTCAACAGGCAATCGTAGGCGAGGGCGGTGCCTACATTTTGTTCCCCTATGACGTGGAAGAAGAGTTTGGGACACGAGGCCGCGTGCCGGTGAACGTCACTTTCGATGGCGTTCCATATAAGGGATCGCTGGTGAAGTACGGCCAGCCGCAGCACATGCTTGGGATATTGAAGGCCATCCGCGAGCAGATCGGCAAGGGCTCGGGCGACACGATTGATGTGGTGGTTTGGAGAGATGAGGAAGAGCGGAAGGTCGAGATTCCCGCGGCCTTCAAGAAGCTGCTGAAGAGCGAAGGCCTGCTCGCCGGCTTTGAAAAGCTGAGCTTCACGCACCGCAAGGAATACGTTCGCTGGATCGAGGAAGCCAAGAAAGAAGAGACGCGGCAGAATCGCGTGGCCAAGGCGATTGCCATGCTACGTAAAGGCGTGAAGACGCCGCGATAACGCGCGATCGTTCTGATTGCGGAGCCTGCAGGTGGGGCCGGAGAATTACACGATGCAAGTGACAATTGCGCGCCCCTTACCTGCGGCGTCCGCATAGAAATCACGCAGGCGGCGCAAGGCGTTCATCAGATTCTCGGCGTCGGACTGGCGCCAGCCGGGGTAGATCTCGAGCTTCGACATCGTTGCAGCGTCGAAGCGGCCGCCCACCTCCGCTTCGAGCCCCGGCCGATTCATCTCTGTTGCAATCGCAGTGACTTTTTCTGGAGTAAAGAAACGGGCGGGCCCGTATCCCGAAAAGCCTTCATCATCTTCTCCGATCACGTCGCCACCCAGAACGGCCTGGCTCAACAAGGCGGCGCCCGGCTCGGTCTCGCGACAGAGCAGGTAGTGAATGCCGTGCCATTCCTTGTCGAGTGACAGCTTCTCGCGCGGACCGGAGAGTTTCGTCATGCCGGCGGCGCGGGCGCCGCGTTCCTGCATCAGCTTGAGCAACGCTTCGCCGCCTTGGCCTGAAGCCAGCGCTTCGGTTGACTGCCCCAGGCGTTCCTCAAGTCTCTGCCGGATGCGTGGATCAAGCTGCGAAAGTGTCCGGGCCATCATCTGTGGGCCCATGGCACGGACCCGCGCCTGCATGGTCTCGTTCAGTTGGGTGAAGACCGGGGGAATCATCGGGCTGTCTTGAAAAAGCGCTTCGGCCGCCGACGGATCGGCTTGGATGCGGGCGAGTTCTGCTGCGTCGACCTGCACGAAAACGCCACTCATTGACATGGAACGGCGGCCCTTTCTCTGTGGATTTTCCCTGGTAGACCACCAGTCTATCCGAGACTACTCGATTTGTTGCGAATCACTCCGGACCGAAACAACGCTGCCGTAATTTGACACCGCTTGACGCCTTTGCGAAACTCAAAGATGCTGCCTGCTCAGCGAATCTCGCCTGAGCGTTCTCACGTGCCGAAGTGGCGGAATTGGCAGACGCGCATGGTTCAGGTCCATGTACTCGCAAGGGTGTGGGGGTTCGAGTCCCTTCTTCGGCACCAAAAGTCCCGCGATCTATTGATTTGGGTGGATTTGTAGGAGGTTAACAAGGCTTCCTAACGGTCTTCCTGGCATTTGTCAAAAAGACAGCCTGAGGTTTCTCCAAACCAAGTAACTGATCCACCGAGAAGCAACCTTGGCGAACCGTACAGTCCAACCTTGCAAGTTCAATACCCAGTCGATACCTCGCAGGTGCAACGAGTTTCCTTGTTGTTGAAGGTTTGGCATGCCGTGCAGAGTTCGGCAGTGACTCCTTTGCCTTCCTCCACAGTGAAGATGCGGTCAACGGAGGGCAGCTTGATGCTTTCCCTGGCACCTGAAGGCCAATGAATCTCCGCTGTTCCCGCATCGTTCGACTCTCCCAGACCGAAGTGGACGCGTAGATCGTTCGAGGACAGATAACTCCCTCCACTTAGGACGTCCTCGCGCTGGCGCAGCCCTGCCGCGTTCAGGTAAACAGTCGCTCCCACCGCATCTCGTGGGCTTTTCGGTCCGCCGATGAGCTTCAGTTCTACCCAGTGATGATGATCTGGGTTCACATTGCGAAGCAGCACCGGGATACCATCCATATTGTTGACGATCACGCTGATCTTGCCGTCGTTGAAGATGTCGCCAAAGGCTGCGCCGCGACCCACCATCAGCTTCGCGAGTCCGGTCCCTTCCACCGCCGGAACCAGTTCGAACTTCCCGTTCTTGAGGTTACGATAGAGAAGTGGACGCTGGGCATAGCTTTGCCCCCACTCCGGGTGTTGGTCCACTTGCGGGTAGACGTGGCCATTGATCATCAGCAAATCCTTCCATCCATCGTTGTCGTAGTCGAGGAACCCATCGCCGAAGCCGACAAAGGGAATAGACGACGCGGCGATTCCAGCCTGGTAACTGACGTCCATGAAGGATCCTGTTCCATCGTTCTGGAATAGAACGTCGTAATCGTTGGCAAAGTCCGTATTGGCGATCGAGAGATGGCCGTTGTTTTCGTAATCACCGGCCGCGATTCCCATGTTGGCGATTTCGCGGCCGTCCGCGTTGAGTGCGTAGCCGCTCACATAACTCTGATCCTCGAATGTCCCATCACCTTTGTTGATGTAGAGGTAGTTTGGCGTGGAGTCGTTCGCCACGAGTAGGTCCGGCTTGCCGTCGTTGGTGACGTCGGCAAACAGCGCGCCCAGCCCGTAGTAGCCATGGGGATCGTCCACGCCCAGCTTCTTGCTGACATCGGAAAAAGTTCCGTCGCCGTTGTTGTGAAACAGATGGTCATGCTCGCCTTTCAGCCCGCGCGGACCACACATAACAGGCAAACCGTAATACTGGCAGAGAAGACTATCAGCACGTTTTGCCCCATAAATCGGCGGATTTGCGAGATCAATCTGCGCGTATCCGGCCACGAACAAATCCAGGCGTCCGTCGCCGTCATAGTCGCCGAAGGTCGCGCCCGTCGACCATGTCCCGATGGCCACGCCTGCTTGTTCGGCGACGTCGGTGAAGGATCCGTCATGGTTGTTGCGATAAAGCCGGTTCTTTCCGAAATTGGTGACATACAAGTCGGGCCAGCCATCATTGTCATAATCTCCCACTGCGCATCCGTATCCCCACCGATCGTTGGCTGCGCCTGCCTTTTCCGTTACGTCAGTGAAAGTCCCGTCATGATTGTTGTGAAACAGAGCTGCATGCGGCGAGGTGGCTTTGCCTGCGAGAGCATCGTAGGTTGAGCCGTTGACCAGGTAGATGTCGAGCCAGCCATCATTGTCATAGTCCAGCAGGCATACACCCGGTCCTTTGGCTTCCAGCAGAAGTCGTTTTGCCGGTGTGCCCGCTGTATGACGCCATCGCGTAAGGCCAGCTGCGGCCGCAACATTCTTGAAGATGATCGGACCGGTCTTGACGAACCCCCCAGCGGTGATGGGTCGATGTTGGCTGTCAAAAACAGCTTTGTGCTGACCGCTACTCGCGATGCCGCCTTGCGGCTGTTGCGCGCGGGTTGCGTTAGCGCCAGTGCTCGATTGCGAGTTCGCGTGGCTCATCGCTGCCGGCTCTTGCGCGCATAATCCGCATGCCGCCAACACCAAAAGTGCGAAAAGGAACACAATCACACGGAAGGTCTCCGCAGTTTGCTCCGAAGCACGAATAGCTATACCGACGATGTCACCACTTCTGGCTTTCACCATGCTACTGTTCGTGAAATCTCGGAAAAAGTCTGATCATTCGGCCATTGAAATCGAATATGCCGATTTTGATTTATCCAGGTTCTCGCATCTCAACTTGACGGTGCCTCTGGACCGGGCTATCTCGCCCTCGCACGTTGCGGCGAATCCGCATCGATGAGCCGCCGGATGTGAATCAGGCCGACGGCAAAAAGTCAGGCGGGTGGGACAGCAACTGCCCGACTGATTCTGAGATGATCGTTTGCCCGATAGGCGCTGTGCACACCCGCCACGATGCTGGTCCTGTGTCGTTCTTGTCGCCAGCGCCGGGTTGTTTTTACTCCGGCAACGGGGCCCAGCCGTCGATATGGAAGTGCCCGGTTACGACCGGTGCTCCCGAATCCGGCTGGCCTCCGCCGATCGACATCGTGTAGTCGCCCTCCGCGATCTTCGAATGGCCATCTTCGGTCACCAGGCCGAGATCGCGATTTTTCAACACAAAATGAAGCTTCTGGCTCTGACCCGGATCGAGATGAATCCGCTGGAAGCCTCGGAGTGCGAGATTCGGTGCTCCTTTTACATCCGGGAACTTGAGATAGAGCTCGGCCACTTCATCCCCGGCAACCTTGCCCGTGTTTGTTACCGTTACGTCCGCTTCCACCGGGTCCCCAGCGTTCACAGTTGCCTGCGAAATGCCGAGGTCACTGAAGCTGAACGTCGTGTAACTCAGTCCATAGCCGAATGGATAAAGCGGCTTCCCCTTGAAGTACCGGTACGTCCGCCCTTCCATCGAATAGTTCTCGAAGTTCGGCAACTGGTCGACGCCTGTGTAGAATGTCACCGGCAGCTTGCCACCCGGATCGTTCTTGCCACTCAGCGTGTCGGCGATCGCCGTGCCGCCTTCTTCGCCGGAGTACCACGCTTCAAGAATCGCATTCGAGTGATAGTTGATCCAGTTCACCGCCAGCGCGCTGCCATTCATCAGAACCACGACAAGCGGCTTGTCGGCCGCTGCCACAGCCTCGACAAGATTTTCTTCGGGCTGGGGCAGGTCGATGCTCGTGCGGTCTCCGCCGAGAAATCCCGGCTGACTCACCGGCATCTCTTCGCCTTCAAGTTCGCTGGTGATCCCGACAACAGCGATTACCACATTAGCATCCTTTGTTGAGGCAATGGCCTCTGGCGATGGCGCATCGGTCGCCTTCGCCCAGATAAGCTGCGCCCCCGGCTCGCCGTTTTGATTGCCGTACATGATGCTGAGCTGAGTCTTTTGACCTTTCTCCAGGTGCACGCGGCCCAACCTTGCCTCAACCCCATTGCTCCTGAACATCATCGCGACTTGCTTCTCCTCAACCATGATTCGCGCAAATCCACTGCCGCGGATGCCGAGGAGATAGTCGCCCGTCTCTGGTACCGTGATGAATCCCGTCCAGGTCACAGTAAACGACTTTTTCCCTGCAAGCTCCGATGGCAAGTTGCTGCTGTCGAGGTTGATGTTCGGTTCAACCCGGGTGGCAATCGGCGTTTGAGCGACGCCTGGTCGCGGCCGGAATCCCGAGAACTCGGCGTACTCGGCCTTCAGGCCTGGCTTTCCATCGGAAGTGGTCAGTACGTTGTTCGGAACCGGATCTCCGTCGTTGCGCAGGAACTGAGTTCCCGGAACGAACGTGACCTTCGCATTTGGGAACTCCGCCTTGAGCCCATCCAGCACGGAAACGGTATGTGTTGGCGTACCTGCATAGTTGCCGAGCAGCACCCTTGTCTGGTCGGCCAGCGGGCCTACGACGGCGATCTTCTTGATGCCTGGCTTCAAGGGAAGAATTCCATCGTTCTTCAGTAGGACCAGGGACTCATCGGCGAGCTTGCGTGCCAGAGCGCGATGTTCCTGACTGTCAAGCTCATCCTCGTTGATTTTTGTGTAGGGAACCGTGTCCGGCGGGTCAAACATTCCAAGCTTGATGCGCGCGGTGAAGAGGCGCACGACTGCGGTGTCGACTGCAGTTTCCGGGAGGTAGCCCTCCTGCACAGCGTCAATGAATGGCTTGTAGTCTGAATTGTCTTTCAGGCCGGGGCCGCCGCCGAAACACTCATTGTCCATGCCGCGGATAAGCGAGATAGCAGAGGCCTGAGCCTGCGATACCCGGTATTGGTGGCCAGCAAAGATATCGCGAACCGCATCGCAGTCCGAAACGACGTATCCCTGGAAGCCCCAATTCCCCCGCAGTTGATCCTGTAGCAGGTTTTGATTCGCGCAAGCAGGCTGGCCGTTTATGGCGTTGTAGGCGCACATGACCGACCCTGCGTGGCCTTCGACAACCGCAGCCCGGAACGCCGGCGCATATGTGTCCAGTTCGTCGTGTTTACTTACATCCACGTCGGCGAAGTGACGGGTGGGTTCCGGTCCGCTGTGTACAGCAAAATGCTTGGGCGTGGCAATCGTGAGGTAGTATTTCGGATCATCACCCTGTATTCCGGTCACAAAGGCAACACCCATCCGGGCAGTGAGAAAAGGATCTTCTCCATATGTTTCCTGGCCGCGGCCCCAGCGTGGATCGCGGAAGATGTTGAGGTTTGGAGCCCAGAAATCGAGCCCTCCCATAATGCCGACGTGTCCAGCTTTTACATCCTGCACATGCTTGATACGCCCCTCAATGCCAATATCGTGCGCCATCGTATGAACTTCTGGTACGTCAAACGTCGCCGCGAGGCCGATTGGCTCAGGAAACTCTGTTACGCCGGTATTGATCACTCCGTGAAGCGCTTCGCTCCACCAGTTGTAGGCCGGGACCTTCAGTCGTGGAATGGCGCGGGCATCATTCACCAATTGCGAAGCCTTTTCGTCCAGGGTCATGCGGCTTACCAGGTCCTGGGCCCGCATTTGTGCCGGCAAGTCCGGGTTCAGATACGGCGGGTTCGCCGCATCCTGCGCTAATGCGCACGGCAAACTGGCGCCCAGCAGGACGATGCCCGTCCATGTGGCCACACCCGCGTTCAATCGTTTTACGAGAGATTTCACAATGCTCCTCCAGACGACCCGATTTTCCAACGCTATCAATATTTAAACCAGAACCCCCGGAAGGGCTACTGGCATTTGGACTGGAAACAAAGATTCTTGCTGAAGAACGGTATCACGTGGTTCTGAAAGCGATCTGCGACAGCGCTCGTGTGCGTGCCGTGATAGATTTCAAAGCTGCTCGCAATTCCGTATTCATCGAGAATGTTGTGCAATTTGATCATATCGAAGCGTAAACCATCCTGGTCGCCAACGTCGATCCCTATGGCCTGGTATTCGCGCAAATTGTCGATGTACTGGTCTATGAAGGCCAATGGCGCGTTGGCAGCCCACTCTGCGACGATGTCAGGCTGGACGACACCGTCCTTAAAAGGAAGGTCAAGGTAGAGCGGCGGGTTCTTTGGGTCGGGTGACCATGCCGCGGCCGATGCAAGCATGGCGCGGAGACCGAAGGGAAGCTTTGCCGAATCTTCAGGCGTCTTTACGGATTCGAGAGCCTTTTCAGAATCGATGTTTGCGCCGTTTGGACCGTTGGAGCTCCCAGGCGTCCGGTTCGGGTCGCCAAATTGCCGTGCGGACATACAGCACGGACTCATGATGTAGAGCGCGCCGAACACATCAGGATGCTTCATGCCGATCCGGCTTGCGCCATATCCTCCCATAGAGTGGCCAACCAGGCCGCGACTCAATCTGTTGGGAAGCGTCCGGTAATGAGCGTCAATATAGTCAACCACATCGTGGGAAATGAATCGCTCAAAGTCTCCCGTCGTGACGGAACTCGAATACATCGATCCGTTGTGTACCGTCTTCGAATCGGGAAGCACGACGATCAATTCCCTGGAGCCCTGAGCGAATGCACCCTCTATCGTCTGCGGTACATGAATCTCATGGGTCCATTGCTCCACCCCGATTGAATAACCATGCAGCGCGTACACCACGGGATATCGGCGATGCTTCGCCGTTGCGTAACCGGGCGGCAGGAACACGATCACATCGCGGTCTACAGCGTCACCCTCCAGATTGCCTTCCAGCGATTTGCCATGAATCTTGATGTGCTCCACGGTGACAGACTTTGCTCCAGGAACCACCGTAGGCACCTCGGTCTGAACCTGCGCCATGCTCGGCCTGACATTGGCGAGCGCCAGCAGAGCCAGAATCGGAAGCGTGCAAAGAAATCTCAGTCGCATCATGATTGTCCCCGTCGTTTCTTCGTAATCGTCTCGTACCGGCGGCAAGTTGGGTTGGACACAGATAGTCACTGCGCTCACTGCGCAACCTGAAACCGGTAGATATTCACGCTGATGGGCGCGACCGGGATCGGTCCCGAAGCGTTGCTGACCGGAATCTCCTTGATCTCGACCTGAGCCGGCTGGCCAACGCGGTCCATTGCGTCCAGGCTGCTTCCGCTCAACTGCCAGAGCGTCGACGGTCCCGCGATCTGCACACCGGCCACGTTCATGTCGAACTTCTGCTCCGAATCCGTCGCATTCACGACGGCCACATCCAGGTACTTGTGGTCCGGCGTGAGCGCTGCAAACACATCAAGAGGATAAGTCGGGCTGCCGGAGCTGACCTTTGGCTCATCTCCGTATTTTGAGCTGTCGATTGGCGGTTGCGGCGAGTTGCCGGCAACTGCTACCGGGATCGTCCCCGGGAAACGCTCTCCGTACATCTCGTAGACCAGTCCGACGGCATTGATGACTGAGCTGGTTGGCATGATGTCGAGCGATGACGTGCCCATGGTGTGCGCCCCCATCGTGATGAAATCGGAATGCCGCATCATCTCATCGAGCAGCATCCCGTACGCCAGTGCAGATTTCAGATTCGGGCCGCCTCTGCCACCTCCACCTGGACCGCCATAAGCGTACTCATCGATCGACATGAAGATCTTATGCGGGATCATCTCCGGGAAACGCTGCTGGTATCCCTCCCACTCTTCGGCGTGACGCAGAACCACATCGCCTGCGTAACGCGCATATTCGAGCGTGGTCGGTTCGTAAGTGTCGTACGCGCCGGTTGCCGGAGCATCGGGCGCCAGCGCCTTCGCCTTCTCGAGGTTGAAGTGCCGGCCCGGTCCCTCGTACCAGTGCTGCGCTATGCCAGAGAAGGTTCCCCAGCTGTTTTTGAGGAGGCCGCCGGTCCAGTCGTCATCCGATCCATACATTGGTCCCAGGTTGTCGACGTATTTCGCGCGGTCCTCGCCTTTCAGCCAGGATGGTTCCATCATCTTTGCCGAACCAATAAGCATGATCGATGGGTCCACGTTCCGCATCGCCGCAGCAAAGTCATTGTTCTTGATAACGTAGTACTTCAAATCGGTGTAGCCAATCTGAAAGGTGCCCCAGGGCTCGTTGCCGATGTTCCAGTACTTGATGTGGTAGGGTTCCGGATGGCCATTCTCCGCGCGTTTTGCGCCCCAATAGGAGCTTGCCGGGCCGTTCAGGTACTCGACCTCTTCAGCTGCCGAGTTCGCATCACCGAGTCCGGCGTTTACGGTGACATACGGATCGACATCGATCAATTTGCAGAAGGTCATGAACTCGTCCATGCCCACGTCGTTCACCTGCATCGCATTCCATGCGTGATCAAACATAGGCGGCCGCTTCTCGATATCGCCGATGGCTTGGTGCCAATCCCAGTTAGACAGGAAGTTGCCGCCGGGTAGCCGCCACATGCCCGAGTGAAGCTTTTTCAACAGCGCAATCGTGTCGGGCCGGAATCCGTCGATGTTGTCTGCCGGCATCAGCGACGCCGTACCGATATGGAAATTTCCATTGCCTGTCCCGGCAATTTCGAAAGCGCCGGCATTGGTATCGGCGCCTGAAGTGAAGCTAAGCGGAAACTTCTTGTACTCGCCCGTGATCTCACCGATCGTGACCGTCTGCCGGTCGTTCGCGCCATCGCCCCAGATCAGCGAAACCTTCACCCTGGTGCCGGGTGTGCCGCATAGATAAATGCGGCCCGTATACTTCTTTCCGTTGACCAGGGCAACGCCCGGCTGACTGATGCCGTGCGGCGTCGATGAGTCGAGCGCGATACGCGGGCTCTGGTCGCCGACGAACGGATGGTCTTTGTCCATCGTGACGACGTCGTCAGGGCCGACCGGACGCCACTTGCGCAGCGGCATTCCCCGCCCTCCGCCGCCACCCGGCCGCGCCGGAGCCTCTTCCACCTGCGAATTGATGGGGAAGTAAAACTTTCGGTCATCGAGCATCTCCGACCAAAGACTTCGATAAATCAGCGGTCCAATGTGCTCGATGAAGCTGCCGAATACGTACTTCGAGATCGGTGGCGCTATCTGATTAGTGTCAATGGTTACTTTCAGTTGGTCCGGCACTTTTGGCTCAGCCTGCTGTGCTGCGGCTGCGGCGATAAACCCTGTCGACAATATCGCTGCAACGAATACTGCAACTCGAATCTTCATTGACCCCTCCTGTATTTATGCAGCTCTTTGTCATTGGATCCCCGGTCATGGAAGTGTCGCCGGGATTAAAGAGCCGCAGCTTGGCCGCAAATTGTCACTGCGCAATTTGAGCTATTGGGAACTGATAAATGTTCACGCTGATCGGCGCCACCGTGATCGTCCCGGGGACGCCGCCAATAGGAATCTTCTTCACCTCAACCTGTGGCATCTGGCCGACGTGATTGACGGCGCCAACGCTACTCCCTGTCAGTTGCCACAATGTCGATGGTCCGGCCAATTGCGCGCCCGTGACGCCCAGATCAGATTTCTGTTCTGACTCCGTCGCATTCACTATAGAGATGATCAGGTACCTGTGATCTGCGCTCAGCGCTGCCACCATGTCCAGCGGATAGGTTGGACTACCGGAGGGGGTCTGTGGCTGATCGGGGCTGCCAGCAGGATACTTCGGTGCTGGTTGCGGAGAATTCCCTGAGAGAGCGACCGGAATAGCACCAATAAAGTGATCGCCGTACATCTTGTACAGGAGGCCCAGCGCGTTCATGGTCGATGCGGTGCGGTTAAAGTCGATTAAGGAGACGCCGGTGGTTTGAGCTGCCATCGTCAGGAAATCAGTGTATCGGAGCATCTCGTTGAGGATCATTCCGTAGGAAAGCGCCTGCTTGAGAGTCATACCTCCAAACGGGCCTCCACTGCCTGGCGTGAAGTTGAAGTAGGCGTATTCGTCAATGGACAGGGGAATCTTCTTCTCGACCATCTCTGGGAACCGCTTCTGGTACCCCATCCACTCTTCGGCCTTCAGGCGCACCGTGTCGGCAGGGTATCGCGCCGCCTCGAGCAGAGTCTGGTTTACCTTCACATACGCATCATCTGACGGCGCATCCGGCCCCAGGCTCTTGCCTTTCTCAATGTCCCAGTGGTGGCCGCCCTGCGCATACCAGTGCTCGGAGATGATATCGAAATTGCCCCAGCAGCTCTTCAGGAACCCGCCCGTCCAGTCGTAATCCGATCCATCGAGGCCATCGAGACTCCCAACATACTTGGCGCGCAAGTTGGCCGGTACATTGTCATTCTGCAGCATCATCCCCGACGCAACCAGGACAATCGACGGATCTACCGCGCGCATGGCTTTCGCAAACTCATTGTGCTTGAGAACGTAATACTTCAGATCAGTATGGCCGAGCTGCCACGAACCCCACGGCTCGTTACCGATATTCCAGAATTTCACGTGGTATGGTTCCGGGTGGCCGTTCTTCGCACGCTGTGCACCCAAAGGCGTGTTCACCGACCCGTTCATATACTCGACCTCTTCGGCCGCCGAGTGCGAGTCGCCAAAGCCTGCGTTGACACTGATATATGGCTCTACGTTGATCAACTTGCACAGTGTCATGAATTCGTCCAGGCCCAGATCGTTCGTCTGCATGGCGTTCCACGCGTAATCCCAGTCCGGCGGACGCCTGTCGATGTCGCCCACGATGTGGTACCAGACCAAGCCGGATGTGTAGTTGCCGCCATATCGCCAGAAACCCATCTTGATCTGGCGCAGAAGCGCTGTTGTGTCGGGTCGGAATCCATCAATGTTGTCTGCAGTCATCAGGGAAAGAGTGCCAATGTGGAAATCTCCCGAGCCCGTACCGGTGATCTCGAGGGTGGCATCACTGGCAACAGTCTTCGCCGTGAACGCGAGAGGGAATTTTTTGTATTGATTGGTGAGCGCGGGAATCGAAATCGTCTGCCGGTCGCCCTCACCCCTACCCCATATCAGCGAAACCTGTACTTTGCTGCCGGGAGTACCGCGGAGATAGATCCGGCCGGTGTACTTCTTGCCATCTACCAGTGCAAGGCCCGATTGCCGGATCCCGTGTGGAGTGGCGGCGTCAAGTTCGATGCGAGGACTCTGCTCGCCGACAAACGGCTTTTCTTTATCCATCACCACAACTTCGTCCGGACCAACGGGATACCACTTGCGAATCCGCATCCCGAATGGACCGGCCTGCTGTCGACTTTCGGATGCGGGCTCCTTGGATGTAATCGGGAAATAGAATTTCCGGTCATCGAGCATCTCCGCCCAGAGACTGCTGTACATCGTGCTGCCAATGTGCTCGATGAACTGGCCGTACTCGTACTTCGAAACCGGCGCGGCGGACTGTCTCGTATCGATGGTTACCATAAGCCTGTCCGGAACGCCCGATCGCGCCTGTTGAGCCGTAGCAGCGATGGTAATTCCGATGCAAAACGCCACGGCGGCGAACATTAGAATTCGTACTTTCATTCCGTCCTCTTTCATTCTCCTTCGACTCAATTCCTATACCTCGGAATCACTTCTGGCGCAGACGTTCGATGAGCACTAGAAGTGAAAGCGTGAACGACCAAGTTCGCGCAAAAACGATCGCCGACCAATCAATTGCCCGCCCTCCGAAAAAGTCTGGGAGCAAAATCGTTCAAGTCTCTACGCCACGTAAGCCACTCGTGAGCCGTACCCTGCGATTCAAAGTACGTATTCATGACGCCAGCCTTGTTGAGCGCCTCGTGAAGGTCAAAGATATTCGGGTTGTGCGCCTTCTCCACGGTTCCTGTGCCGAGCCAAAGCAGCTTTACTTGGCTGTTGAATGCAGCGGGATCCTTGTACGCCGATTCAAATGTATTCTGCGGGACCCCGGGACTGAATCCACCGACGTAGGCGAATTGGTCCAGGTGCGGAAGGGTGGTCAAGAATGTCTGCATGCCACCCATCGAGAGTCCGGCCATGGCACGGTTTTCGCGGCCTGTGAGGGCGCGGAAGCTTGACTCGATGAACGGAATGAGATCACTGAAAATCACTTCAGTGAATGTCTGCCCGTAAGTTCCAAAGTTGGGACGCTGTCCCGGCCCTGGCCTCCGCTCTCCAAAGACAAGCGGAGCCTCACCAGGCTTGAGCGCAGTGAACTGATCATCGGCGACAACCAGCATCGGCGCGGCGTTCTTTTGAGCAATCAAGTTATCCAGGATCACATTCGCGCGCCCCTGGTTGAACCAGCCCAGCTCATCCTCACCATAGCCGGGCAGCAAATACAGCACCGGATACCGCGCATGCGGCTGGTGATCGTAATCAGGAGGTGTGTAGACGAGGCAGCGCCGCCAATTGCCGACCACCTTCGAGAAATAAAGAACCGATCGAACCTCTCCATGCGGCACATCCTGGACCTGGTAAAAAGAGTCACTCGGCACAGGGGAGGGAATTTCGATGCCGCTGATTTCCCTCATCTCTCCAAAGAAGGTTCTGCTGCCTGGATCGCCCATCTCGACGCCATCAACGTAGAACTGGTAGTAGTGAAACCCTTCGACGATGGGAGGTGTGGTCAGCGTCCAGTACCCGTCGGGCTGTTTCATCATGTCCATTGTGGGCGTCTGACCCCCTCCGCCGCCGATCAGTGCTTGCACATGTTGTGCGTCGGGCGCCTTGATCCGCAACATCACCCGGCGATCCGGATAAATGCACGGGTACTGTGCGGCGAGCACGTCGGTGGAGGCAGGAATGCAATCACTCGGGGGAGCTGCCTCACCCCCACTGGGCTGTGAGGCGCTTGGAGCCTGTGCCCAAAGTACACTCGCCCCAAGCGCTGAGATCGCAACAAGATTGGCCAGGCTTTTCGTCAGAACACTCGCTTCATTGCTCGAGCGGTTGAGGAACATCTTGCACAGGCAGAACCAGCCGAAACATTGGTCGAAAGACAAAGTCGATCTTCTTGCGATGAGCCCCGAAGAGCCTGGGACCAAAATTGTTAGGATCTCTGCGTCAGGTGAGACATTAAGAACAATCGAGGTGCGCAATCTGCAAGAACTGCGATTGACGCGAAGCGAAACAACGAAGAATAGCGGGGTCTAGGCAACACTGCGTCAGGTATTCGGCACCTCCTCAGTAAGCGTTTACCACACGCTCCCAACCGCCCCTTAATGAACAGCCGAATAGTATCCAGAAGCGCCATTGCAAAAAAGCGGCATTTTTCGAACAGTTCCATCGACAAATTCGATGTTTGATTGGTAGCAGAGGCTCTCAGACCGAAAAGAGGTGTCAGTCACGGCAAGAAGTGTCGCGGAAAAGCGGCTGCCATTTCCCTTCAGCTCGTCCTCTGCTACTTGCCGGAGGGTGCTTCGAGGTCTTTGAGCTTACGCATTCCTTGTTCCTCATCAATCTCGTAGATGGCGTCGGAGGGAACATTCTGGAATTCTTGATGCAGCCCACTCGGCCAATGCACTTCGATCTTGGACATGATTGCTTCTCCCCCTAGACCAAAGTGCAGACGCGTGTCGCTGCTTGAGTTATAGCTGCCTCCCCCACGGACCTCGTCAATTTGTGTCATGCCACCTGCAGAAACAGCCACGCGCGCTCCGATCGCCATGCGATTGCTCTTGCTTCCCACGAGTCGAAAAAGTACGCGATGGTTTGCATTCCGGGTCTCATTGATGAAAAGAGATGGTGGCCCGCCCGCATTGAAGACGACGAAATCGAGATTTCCGTCATTGTTGATGTCTCCGAATGCAGTACCTCGGCGCGATTGTAATGGGCCCGCGTTCAAACCGGCCTGATTGGCGACGTCTTCGAATAAGCGCCCCTCGATATTTCTAAACAGTTGAATGGGCTCGCGAAACTTCGGCTCGGTTGCCAACGCATCCACCAACGACGAGAAATTGCCGTTTGCGATCAGGATGTCCGGCCATCCATCGTTATCGAAATCGCCGAAGCCGACTCCCCATTTCACGGTCGCCTGCGTGTCTCGTGCAAGACCTTTTTGAGTAGCGATATCAGTAAAAGCAATCTGGTCATTTCGATACAGGCTTACCGGCTGCCTGCGGTAGCGGGTCGCAATCAAATCGAGGCGGCCATCGCGGTCGAAATCCCCAAAATCTCCCGCCATGTTGCCAAAAACCTCACCATTTGGCCCATAAGCCACTCCCGTGGTTGTACCTTCGTCTTCGAAACTGCCATTTCCGAGATTGTGATACAGATAGTTCGCGCCGTCATCGTTGGCGACAAGCAGATCAGGCCAGCCGTCGTTGTCGTAATCACCCCAGACCACCCCCATACCATGAAGCTTCGCCTGATTATCCACCGCCGCTTTCACCGAAACATCTTCAAAGGTGCCATCCCCGCGATTCCGCAACAAAAAGTCGATTTCGCCCTCCATCTTGTCTGGCACTTCAAGCATGTCAGTCGCATCAGCTTCGGCCTTGGGGGTGAGGGTAGGGAGATGACGCAGGTCAACATGTACGTATCGCGCTACGAACAGATCGATGTGGCCGTCGCGATCGTAATCGGCCCATGCTGCGCCTGTGCTAAAGCCGCCCAGCTTCACGCCGGCGCGGTCAGTCACATTTTCAAATAGGCAACCACCCAGGTTGTGATACAGAACGTTGTGTCCGTATCCAGTCACATACAAATCGGGCAGACCGTCATTATCGTAATCACCAACGGCAATGGCCATTCCCCAGCCACGCGTCGTGAGCCCAGCCGCCTTCGTGATGTCAGTGAAGTGAATGTGTTCTCCGCTCCCGTCCTGATGATAGAGAGTCACCATCGGGTCTCCACTCGCCAGGTAGCGATCGATTGTGGTGTCGTTCACCACTGCGATGTCGAGCCTACCGTCGTTGTCGCAGTCAAACAGCGCGATGCCGCCGCCGCCCATTGTCTCGACGATGTAACGCCTGTCTGTCGATGAATGTGGAACCGTCGTCAATCCCGCCTCGCGACTGATGTCACGAAACGAAATTGTAGAAACGGCTTTGGACTCAGTTCGGCCGGTCTTTGAACCACCGCGAGCGGAAGGCTGGGTTGCTCCGGATGCCGCTTGGCCAAAGCCCGATGGAACGACAATACAACCGGAAACAAGTAAGGTGATGCAACCGCAAAGTGTGATAAACGTGCCTATGGCAACCTTCATCTTTGGCTGCGCCTCACTTTTGATCCCGCTGCACCCTGAATTGCTTAAATACCTGCGACATCTTGTCTTTTAACTCTTTGTAGTGGGCGTATTCGCTCATCTCGTGTTGAGCATCGGCGATCCGGCCGGCTCGTCGATACAGCACACTCAAACGATAATGCGCCACGATGTTGGTCGGGTCGTTCTTTACGGCGCTCTCCAAAAGCGGAACGGCTTCGCTCATTTGATTCATGGTAGTAAGAGCGATTGCCAATCCGGTCTGCGCATCTGCGTCCCTCGGTTGCAGGGCCAAAGCCTTTTGGTAATCTTCCTCTGCTGCTTTAAAGTCACCCGCCTCCGCCACGGAATCACCCAGTCCGCACCAGGCCTTCTCATCGTACTGATTCACCTTCACAGCGGCGTTATATTCACTTTCAGCCTGCGCGTTCATCGCCGGATCCGGCGAGGCTCTTAGCTGTTCTGCCAGCTCAAAATGGACTCCGGGCAACATCGGATTTAACTTGATCGCTTCCCGGTATTGTGCAATCGCGTTGGCGTGATCCCCTTGGCGGCCCAGCTCGCCGCCCATGATCATATGCATTTCCGCAGAATCCGGCGCCACCAGCAACATGTTCAGCCGGCTCTGGTCCATCATCTGCACTGAGATCTCATAGGCCACAAAAAGAATCTGCGGATCCTCCGGCAGCAGTTCCTCCAGCTTTTCTGTTACTGACGAAGCTTTTGCAAATTGTCCAAAGGATGAATCCAGCTCGACCAGCTCCAGTCCCGCCTCCTTCGCAATGTTCTTGTCTTCGAGCTTGGCGAATGCACGCTCCAAATCGTCCTGGGCCGCACTTGGATCTCCAGTGCGCTTCTCCGCAATTCCCAAAAGCGCCTCGATCCTCCAGAGATCTGGCTTCGCTCGTACCGCACTGCGCATTTGTGGAATCGCTTCGCTGTAATTGCCCTGAAAGAAAAGCAGTACGCCAAGGTTGCCATGGGCATTCAAGTTATCTGGATCGATTGAGACGATCTCCCGCAGCAGGGGAATCGCGAGCTCAGGTTTCCGCTCCTGAAGATTCTTTTGTACTTGCTGTTCGAGCGCTTCGACCCTCTGTTTCGGATCTTGCCTGTTCTGCGCTATTGCAGTCAACGCAAACGCTAGGAAGGCAAGCGCACATAGAATTCGTGAGAGAGGCTTTCTCATGTGCATTACCTATATCACACCCACAATTCAGCTCCGAGCGCTTTCCAATGCATATAGAGTCCGATACAGTAATACTGCTACCGGGGGCGAAGCCAAATCGTTCGACGAAGCACCATTCGAATCACATCATTGAAATTCTTCGCTTGACAGGGAGAATCCGCCTATTTTAACGTGCTGCACCGGATTACCTTTTCTTGTCCGGTGACTTCTGGATCCTCCTACCGGGAAACTGCGAGATCTAATCTACCGACGCGTAATCTGCGCCCACGAGAGGGTTAAACAACAGACGAGGGGAGATGCAATGAAGAAATCAAACGCGGAAAACAGCGTCCACTTGAACCGTCGCGAGGTGCTGCTACTTTCGGCGACAGCAGGCATGGGTATCGCCTTAGCGAAACCCGCGCGCGGAATGGATAGCACTAACACATCAGCACATCAGGAACCGGGAAACTGCTCAACCCCCCGCTCCGCTGTTGCGAACACTCAGTATGGCAAGGTACGCGGTTTTCTCGATGGAG
>Ga0116217_10000422_pt1 | contig 44517 bp, 39 predicted proteins | sample Sb_taG_6_FD_89697 | JGI IMG/M metagenome (GOLD analysis project Ga0116217, IMG submission 89697) | Peat soil microbial communities from Weissenstadt, Germany - Sb_50d_4_PS metaG | ecosystem: Environmental > Terrestrial > Soil > Wetlands > Peat | place: Germany: Weissenstadt | collected 2010-09-21 | reverse complement strand
GGAATCAAGCGCGTTCACGACCCTGATATTGTCCAAGAGAATGGGATTCAGGTCGCTTCGATGCTGGACCTGCTTGCGTCGAAGCTGAAAACCGTTCAGTTAAGGGCGCAGACAAAAGACTATCGAGACGTTCTGAGCACACTTGACGCGGGCTTGAGCCTCGCGGAGGGTTCGGCTGCGGCGGCGATCTATGGGAAGGAGTTCAAAGGAGCACTAAGCCTCAAGGCGCTAACGTTCTTCGAGGATGGTGACCTTCCCAGCCTGGCACGCACAGTGCAAAAACGTCTCCTGGAGGCGGCAACTTCGGTAAACTTAAGAGAACTTCCAGCTGTTGTGGCACGATCTGGTCTGAGTCGGCAGGAAGCAGAATCATGAACTACTCTGAGGATCTCAAGCGCGTGGCAAAGCGTGTGGTTTGGTTCAAAGCGCCCGAAGAGACGCTACGAGACTCCAAACTGTTCCTCGCTCACCTGATGACCTACGGAACCCTCGACGATATCGCTACCGGGATGAAGTACTATGCTGACGCTGATTTCGATCTCGTCTTGAAGGATCCGCCTGCTGGAATCTTCGACCGCCGCTCGTGGAACTATTGGAACCTGCGCTATCACCATGAACCGGTTCCGCCGCTGCCACAGCGCCGGTTTCCTGGAACTGATGCCGTTAGCACTTGATCGGTGTAGATCATAAGCCTGTCGCTCCAATCGTCCCTAAAGCTGAATACGGCTACGCAGCAATCCAACCCAGAAATTCCGGCTCGCAACCTGCGCTGAGCGGACCCTTCGCCTACCCCAGTCTTAGCAAAGCACTCGAAGCATTTCTCGCTCGAGGACGCTCTCTCGATCGGTGTTGACTGGATGCAACCCAATCCGGTTTCTTGACAAGATCGTGACAATCTTGACAAGTCTTTGACAATAATTGACTCCACCGTCCTTGGTGAGCAACCAATGAGGGACAAATGAGACCCAAAGCATTGACTGCGCCTTGCCGGGTCGGCCAAGGTGGGCGGAGACGTTTGACGCTTGGGCTCGATGAACGGGCGCGGTCCCGACTTTCACGGATCAGGCAATTGCCACCCAGGATTTTGGGGCATGTTCTTGGAGAACCGCAATACAGACGTCATCAGCGAACCCAGTGGTTCAAAAGATAAAGGAGTGGATATGAAGCGAAGTCATGCAACGTATGGTCGGTTGTGTTTGCTAATGCTCGTGGTCCAACTGCTGGCGTTTTCGCAACCGGTTGCCGCACGGTCAGCGAAAGCGCGCTACCAAGTGCTCTACGTTTTTCGTGGCGGAGCCGACGGAGGTGGGCCTGGTGCCTTGGTGTTAGACGAGACCGGCATCCTCTACGGGACAACCACCAGCGGCGGTGCCTTTGGCCATGGAACCGTCTTCAAGCTAGACAAAACCGGCAAGCACACCGTCCTGTACAGCTTCAAAGGAGGTTCAGACGGAGACACACCTAATTCAACGCGCTTGGCGCGGGATGCTGGCGCAAACCTCTACGGCACGACTCAAAACGGCGGCAGCAGCGGCCCCTGCGTAATCGGCGATGGCGGTTGCGGCATTGTGTTCAAGGTGGACAGAACAGGCAAGGAGACTGTCCTCTACAGGTTTACCGGAGGCTCTGACGGATCGCAGCCTCTCAATGCCGGAGTAATCCGGGATGTGCTCGGCAATCTCTTTGGCACAACCGCCTATGGAGGTCAGGGTGGAAACGTGTTCAAGCTGGACAAACACCGCAACGAAACTGTGGTGTACGACTTCCTCGGAGGATCCGACGGCGATCTTCCTATGGCAAGTCTCGTTCAAGACGAAGCAGGCAATTTATATGGCACCACGTACGTTGGTGGCAGTACCTGTGGCGGCAACGGCTGCGGCATTGTGTTCAAGGTGGACAGAGCGGGCACGGAAACCATCCTCCACCGGTTTACGGGAGGCTTTGACGGTGGATATCCCGATGCGGAGCTGGTTCGTGATTCGGCTGGGAATCTTTATGGGGTAGCGACCGCAGGGGGGAATGGCGGAGCTGGCACTGTATTCAAGGTCAATCCATCCGGTGAGGTGACCTCGTTGCATGACTTCACGGACGCGCAAGGCGCCCCGACATACTCTGGTTTGGTTTTGGATAAGGGAGGCAATTTGTATGGCACCACATCATTCGGCGGAGATCTGAACTGTCCGCCTCCTTTTGGTGGAGGTTGTGGAACGGTGTTCAAGTTGAGTGCCAGCGGCAAGTACACGGTGCTGCACGTCTTCGAAGACGACGGTAAAGGCGAGGCACCGGAATCGACACTGGCGCGAGACGCGGCGGGGAACCTCTACGGCATCGCCGGCACCGTTGTGTTCAAGCTCATTCCCTAACCCTGGAGGGAAATGTGGTAAGGCGGGATCGCGCGGGGTTGAGCGGGACAATCCCCATAAGCGGGTGTCATCGCCTAACAAAAGAAGCAACCGTTGGGACGCGGCAATTCATTGGGCGGTTATGGAGGAGGCGCGAATTTCATTCAGAAGCGGCGACAAAGCAAAGGACATAGCACTAGGAACTGACCAAGGAGATTTTTATGAGACCTGCCATTCCACTTGTACTCGTTCTGGTATCGCTCGTCAGCTACGGGCAAACCCCAGTCAGCCTGTCAGCGTCGGCCGCAGCCGCTTTCCAGGCGGATCGGTCGGCGGCGAGCAAGGATGCTCACAAGCCACCTGCGGCCAATCTCGCCAGTCTGTCATCGGATGCACAGTCGAGCACCTCTGCCGCGCTGTGGGTGCAGCTCGCCAAGCTCACGGCCTCGGATAGTTTCGGGCTTAATGCGATGGGTACCTCCGTGTCGGTCAGCGGCAACATCATCGCTGTGGGAGCTCCTGAGCTCGTCAACGCGGTTTATCTGTTCGTGAAATCGGGAGCCGGCCCTATTCACCAAATTGCCAAGCTAACTCCATCGGACAGCGCAGGGCTTTTTGGCTGGTCGGTTTCGCTCGAAAGTGACACGCTCGTCGTCGGAGCGCCCTTCACAGATATCGGCGACGATCAATATCAAGGGGCAGCTTATGTGTTCGTCAAGCCAAGCGGCGGCTGGAAGGACATGACCGAGACCGCCAAGCTCATCGCTTCTGACGGGTCGCCTGGCGATGCTCTGGGCTGGTCAGTTTCTCTCAGTGGCGACACATTGGTGGCAGGAGCGCCATCCGCTACCGTCACGTACGAATTTCAAGGAGCGACATACGTATTCACCAAGCCGGCCAGCGGCTGGAAGTCCACCTCGAAATTCACGGCCAAGATAACTACCTCAGACGGCGATTACGCCGATGGTTTCGGTACCGCCGCCGCCCTCGTCGGCCACACGCTAGTGGGCGGAGCTAGCGGTCATGACTCGGGTAAGGGAACGGCCTATGTATTCCTCAAGCCGGCGAGTGGGTGGAAATCTACCTCCCAGTTCAAGGCCAGGTTGACCGCCTCTGACGGAGCTGCCGGCGACTTGTTGGGTTCGTCAGTATCTATCAATCGAGACACCGTAGTTGCCGGTGCGATTCAAAATCCGAATCCGGTTCCCACCGGTGCAGGTGCGGCCTATGTGTTCGTCAAGCCGTCGAGCGGCTGGACTGACGCAACCCAGACAGCCAAGTTGACAGCGTCGAATGGAGTGTTTGGCGACGAGCTTGGCTATAGCGTGTTCATTAACCGCAACACCGTGGCCGTCGGCGCTCCTCTCGCCAACATCGCCGGACTGAAATTTGAGGGAGCGGCATATGTATTCGTGAAGCCCGCGCACGGCTGGCCGAAGAAAATGACCGAATCGGCCAAGCTGGCCGCCGGCGACACGCAGCAAAACTTCTTCGGAACCTCCATCTCCGGCCTTGGAAAGACGCTGTTCGTCGGCGCACCCAGCTACTGCGACGCCTGTTTTCCCGGCGCCACGTACGTCTTTGGAATGACCAACCCAGATGATTCGAAACAGTGAAGTGTGGAGCGTCGGGGACTCGGACGGATTTCTCTATGACTACGAGTCGAAAATCACAGCAGGTTGGTTTCGAGAAATGCACGCTAATCATTTAAGGAGAAAGCAGAACCGGAAACGCAGTCACGGAATGTATGGATGTTTGTTGTTACTAGCTCTGACGATTCCGCCGCTGGCGACAGCGCAGCATGCAGGTGCTCAATCGTCGCGGCCAGCGCGCTATCAAGTACTCCACAAGTTTCACGAGTCCCCGGACGGAGCAACACCTGTATATGAGTTAGTTCTGGATTCCGCAGGCAATCTCTACGGCGTCACCGTCTACGGTGGCACTCAGGATCTGGGGACGGTGTACAAGGTTGACGCGGCGGGCAAGGAAACAGTGCTGCACAGGTTCACGGCCAACGGCACCGATGGGAACTCCCCCTTCGCTCCTTTAACTTTGGATTCGGCCGGCAATCTATACGGCAGCACCGGAAACGGCGGGTCGGCGGACGCCGGAACTTTGTTCAAAATAAGCTCAGCAGGCAAAGAAACTATCTTGTATTCATTTGCCGGTGGAAAAGATGGTGCCAACCCAGTCGGGAGGTTAGCGCTGGATGACGCCGGCAATTTGTATGGAACTACCGGTGGAGGCGCCTTCGAGCGGGGAACCGTGTTCAAGCTCACGGCGGCTGGCCGCAAGACTGTCCTCCACAGTTTCAGGTGGGCGGACGGCTTTCTCCCGCTCGGAGGCGTCATTCGGGACTCCGAAGGCAACCTCTACGGCACCACCGAGTTTGGCGGCACGCAGTTCTCCTGCAACTTCGCCGGTTGTGGAACTGTGTTCAAGCTCGATAAAAGCGGCAAGTATACGGTGCTGCATAGCTTTATCGGTACAGCCGACGGTGGACATCCCGCCGCCGGTGTGATTCGGGATGCGGCGGGGAATTTGTATGGGACCGCCTCCTCTGGCGGCGATCCCAATTGCGGCGTTGAATCATCTGGTTGCGGCGTGGTTTTCCAGCTCGATCGCAACGGCAAAGAGACCGTGCTCCACAGCTTCACTGGAGGAACAGACGGCGCATATCCAGGCGCACAACTTTTTCAAGACGACGCTGGCAACTTGTATGGGACTACCGCATTCGGCGGCGATAACAACCAGCTGTGCAACGTCGCCGCTAACGGCTGTGGAGTGGTGTTCAAGATCGATACCGCGGGCAAGTTCACCACACTTTACGCCTTCAAAGGCTACCCGAGCCGGAGCGGTGGAGAGCCTGCGGCAGGAGTGATTCGCGACCCTGCCGGCAACCTTTATGGCGTTACATCGATTGGCGGCGATCTTAACTGCCAGCCGGTAAACGGCTGTGGAGTGGTGTTCAAGCTCACTCCTTAGCGACCGTCTGGGCAAGCAACGCAATGGAGACGATCAATAAGAAACATGAAGACCACACCGCTCGGCTAAACACATTCACCGCTAGCGATTCGATGAGTTTTGGAGGAGAAGATCATGGGCAAACAAACTTCAGTGAAATCCAGAAAGTTGATTTGCATGGCGGCTCTGACATCATTTGTTTTCGCCCCGGCGGCCCCGCTGGCAGCAAGTGGTATGTCGATCGAGTGCACGGCAATGACAACAACGACTGTCAATCACGCCAGCACGCGTGCAAGACCATCTCAAATGCAATTTTGCTCAGCTTGCCGGGTGATGCAATCTTCCTCGCCGCCCCGACCTACCGAGAGAGTCTCTCGATCCCATTCGGCTTGAAGATTTTCGGTTCTGGGGCTGCCACAACGATTATTGACGGCGGTGGCTTCAGCCAGGTCATTGTGGTTGGCTCCACTCCAAGATCTCAAGTCACGCTTTCAAAGATGACTGTGCGCAATGCCGCTGGACAGTCAGACGGTGGCGGCATCTACAACTGCTTCGGTACGCTGACGGTAATCGACAGCATCATCACCGAAAATAGGATCACTAGCGGGAATGGCTCCTTCGGTTACGGCGCCGGCATCTACAACTGCCCCGGCAGCACTCTGACAATCATAAATACCACCATCAGCCGCAATTCGGCGCGATGGACAAGCAGGGCGACATCGCGATGGGGATCAGCGCATCGCGCCACAAGACTCGGTGGTCCCGTAGAGGTTGCCAGCTGGGTCCTGAATTACGCCCCGGCGGGAAAACCGCCGTCCGAGCCATTGCTAAAGTTGTACAGCGTGGTGAAAGTTTGCGCCTGTGCCATAGCTCCGAACACAAGCACGATCAGGAGCGTCGTTACATGCATTCTGTTAGCTAATAGGACCGTGGTACAAAGCTGCCGTAGCGGACCTACAATTCGTGTGCTGGTTCTGTGGACTTGTCTCATCTCAACCATCCCGTCTCCGCTTTTTGGTGCAGAGCAAAAAGAACTCGCGCGAAAAGGTCAATTGGCTTGTTTATTTCACCCTAGTCCTGCTGACGCTCATAAGCCCCCATGTCGCAACCACCCGTGTCCTCTTTGTCGGGGCGTGGCTTGCCGCGTTGATCCGTCTTCAGAAGATGCCCCTGGCCGTCAGTGCAACCGCTCGGGTTGCCGCTATCAATCGCCGGGCTTCCCGGAGGCAGAGCCATGGTCTTTGTCGGTCCGCCGTTATTCCGTAAATTCCCGAGCTTGGGATCGGTGTCGTTCAGATCACCGGGGCCGTTGAAATTGCAGCTGTTGTCGCTGCTGAGGTTGTAGCCATTCGAGGCTACATGGCCGTGACAATTTCCCCCGGTATTATTGGCAACAATACTGTTCTGCAGCACCACCGTGCTTCCCTTGATGTTGAAGATGGCGCCGCCCTTACCTTCGCGTGCGATATTCCCGCTGAACGTGCTGTTGTTGATCACCAGTGTTCCCGCCGACTGGAATAACCCACCATTCAGGATGCCACCGGCGGAGCCCTTGGAGCGGCTGCTATTCCCACTGAAGGTGCTGTTGGTAATGATGAGAGTGCCGTAGTTGGCGATGCCGCCGCCCCTATGCTTGCGCGCGACGTTCCCACTGAAGGTGCTATTGACAATCGTCAGCAGGCCACCGTTGCAGATGGCGCCGCCTACTTCTGCACTATTCCTGCTGACGGTGGTATTGATGAGGGTCAGTGTGCTGTCGGGGCAGTTGTAGATCCCGGCGCCGTAGCCGAAGGCGCCACCCCCGTGGTGGATTCGATTCCCGGTGATTACGCTGTCGATTACCGTGAGGGTGCCGAAGCAGTTGTAGATGCCACCGCCGTCTGCCTGTCCACCGCCATTGCGGAAGGTCATCCGGGACAGCGTGACCGGGACTTTGGGTTCAGAGCCAACGACAGCGACTTGGCTAATACCGCCGCCATCAACAATCGTTGTCTTCGCACCGGAACCGAAAATCTTCAAGTTGAACGGGATGTAAAGACCTTCGTGATACGTCGCGGGGGCGACGAAAATGGAATCCCCCGGTAAGGTGAGCAAAAGAGCATTCGAGATGGTTTTGCACGCGCGCTGGCGTGAGCTGCAGTTGTTGTTGTCATTGCCATGCCTCCCATCGACATACCAACTGCTGGCCAAGGTGGCTGGCACAATGGCAAACAATGTCAGCGTTGCAACACAAATCAGTTTCGATTTCATCTTTCCTCCCACTCTGTGGATCATTCATTCGTGTGACGCACTGCGCTAGGATTGCACTCCCGGGAATCAGCCCGGCACAGCTGCCACCTTGGCCGATTGTTCGCGTAGTGTCAATGCTTCGAGCCTCATTTGTCTCTCATCAGGCTGTCATCCGTGACGTGGGAACTGCTTGATTGTCAAAAGTTTGTCAAGGCTGTAAAAAGCTTGTCAACAAACTGCAGGTCGCGCATGAATTCGGAGAATTTGGGACATAATTGTGGTCGTTTTAGGGCTCAGTCAGGAGGTGGGATTCCTGGCATCGGGAGCTTCCCGCTCTGACGTGAGGTCGAGATTCAGGAGCGATGGCGATGATGGCGGAGCACTGGATCCGCGAAAGGCTTGTTCAGTTAGGGCCCTTCGTCGTTGACACCGCGACTGGTGAGGTGAGGAAGCACGGCGAACTCATTCGCATAACGGAACAGCCCACGCGCATTCTTCTCGTGCTGATGGAGAAACCCGGCGAAATCGTCAGCCGGGACGATATCCGCGCAAAACTTTGGCCCAACAATACCAACGTCGAATTCGACCACAGCATCCACGCGGCTATTAATAAGCTGCGTCACGCCTTGGGCGATTCGCCAGAGCAGCCCAGGTTCATCGAAACTGTCCCTCGGCGTGGTTACCGGCTCATCGCCTCAATTACGTCGGTGATAGCATCTGAAAGCCCTGAGCAGTTCACCTCCACGACAAAAATCAGTCGGCCTCCGGCGTGGCAAAACAGGACTGGGATTCTTATCGGTGGAGCTCTGTTGGCAATGTTCATCCTCTTGGCTGCAGTGATGCTGCAGTTCAAACCGAAGTCAGGATCCCAAGCCGGAAGTGCCAGCCAGCCGAGTCTTACCGCATCCGTTCCCCGCAGAATTGCAATTCTCGGTTTCAGGAACTTATCAGATCGCAAGGAGAGCGATTGGCTCTCGACAGCTTTTTCCGAAATGCTGGCTAGCGAACTTGGAACGAGCGCCGACCTGCAGCCAGTCTCGGGCACAGACGTCGCGCAAATGGAACGGGAGCTTTCGATCTCTGACGCCGACTCTTATACAGAGCAGACACTGCACAAAATTCAGCAAAACCTGGGAACCGAACTACTGCTCGTAGGATCATTCTTGCCAATCGGCAGAGGCAATCCCCAAGATCGAATCCGTTTCGATATACGTCTTTTGAATGCCGGCACTGGTCAAACGGTGGCAACCATTTCTGAAACAGGTACAGTGTCGGATCTTTTCGACCTCGTGTCGGACGCAGGTCTTCGTCTCCGTGTGCAGCTCGGAGCTACCCCGCTGTCGAGCTCAGAGCAGGCTGAAATACGCCGGTCCATGCCCGTGAGTGGGGCTCAACTTCTTTACTTCTCGGGCTTAGAGAAGATCCGTAACTTCGATTACAAGGGCGCCCGAGAGACTCTAACTAAGGCCGTAGCGTCTGATGCCAAGAGTTCTTTGGCGCACGAAGCCCTCAGTATGGCGTACAGCGCTAGTGGTTATGAATCGCTGGCCGCGAAAGAAGCCGCGCTCGCATTTGAACTCGCCCACGGTCTCACATACGAACAAGGGCTGCAGGTGGAAGGGCGCTACTACGAAACGAAGCACGCTTGGTCTCGAGCGGCAGAAGCCTATCAAAGGCTGTGCAGTCTCTCGCCCCACACGATAGATTTTTCGCTACGCTTAGCGCATGTTCAGGTCCTCGACGGCAAACCGAACAATGCCATGGCGACCCTGCAACATTTACGCGCTTATCCGAGAGCAGCAAAGGATCAGGCCCAAATCGACCTGGCGGAAGCGTCCGTTTACCAGGAATCAGGAGATTCCAAAAAAGAACTCGCCGCCGCAAAGGAGGCTGCGAGGCTGGGAGAACAGGCCCATGCTCCCCTGGTGGTTGCTCGGGCACTACGCATGCAAGGAGTCGCCTCAGAATATTTAGGCGACAACACTCACGCCCTGGAAAATGAGCATCAAGCCGAGAGCATCTTTAAGGCGCTGCAGGATCCTGGGGGGCTGATGGACACGCTTATTGACGAAGGCGACGTACTCAGCGATCTGGGAGACATGACGGCGGCAGAAAGCGTGTGGCAAAGATCCGCTGAGATCGCACGTAACACGCAAAGCAAAATAAATGAGGCTGTCGCCACCAATAATCTGGGAAATGCCCTCCTAGGACGCGGAGAATCCGAGCAGGCTCTCCGCATGTACAGGCGTTCCTACGAGCTGTTTGTAGAAACTGACTATAAGACCGGGCGAGCCATCTCGCTACTAACCATCGGGGACGCATTGCAAAGCGAAGGTCGTTTGCAAGAAGCAAGGAAGTACCATGAGCAGTCTTTGCAACTGTCGACGCGGATCGCAAATCAGGAAGTGCGGACTGAGGCTCTGGAGGCTTTGGCCGGAGATCTAGCCGACCTCGGGTACTCCGACCAGGCGAAACGAATTGCCCAACAAGCAATTAATGCCGCCCAGGTGACTGGCGATAAACCTACCGAGAACACAGCCCTGCTGCATCTGGGCCAGATATTAGCGGCGCAGGGTTCTCTGGCAGAAGCGCAATCCACCTTACAAAAAGCGGCTGAGAACGCCACAGCTCTGGGTAACAAGAGTCTACAGGCGGCGAGCCATAGGTGGCTGGCAGAGACTCTTGCGTTGCAGGGCGATACGGCAAAAGCTCGCGCCAACTACCAACAGGCTCTAGCGCTCGCCCAGAGCAGTAAATCCAGCATCGAGGAAAGAGAGACGCGCTACGATCTGGCGCAACTTGGGCTGGACGATAATCAACCGGCGGACGCGAGAGAGACACTGCAACAATTGCAAACCCAGCTGAAGTCCATTCCGAATATAAGTGCTGAACTTGAGTGCTTGATTCTGCAAGCCAAGCTGGAACTACTGAACAAACAGAATAGTGGCGCACTCAGCACTGCCTTGAGGGCTCAATCTGTGGCGGAGCATCAGGACCGCCTTGACCTGAAGATGTCGGCGGCAGAGGTTCTCGCGAAGGCCGCCGCTGGGTTGCGGAGGTGGACGCAAGCGGACGAGGTGGTCGCCTCCGCCCTGCGGCGAGCCTCCCAGTCGGCATGCATGTCTTGCGAGTTGAAAGCCAAGTTTTTGCAATGCGAAGTCAAGGCTACGGAAGGAACGTCCGACTCATCTCGGTGCTTTGCAAACCTTGAAAATACGGCTCGAAGTAGAGGGTTCGGGCGAATCGCTAACCTAGCTGCGTCCAGATTGCGCACTCTGCAAAGCTGAGGGTAAACGATGCGGGACAAAGGCTGAGCCCTTGTGTGCGATTTCTCTAGGCAGCGTAGCTAGGAGTCTTGCAGAATGATCTGTCTCGCGTTACGATGAGACGATCGTGAGCTTGAGCTTCTTCGTCAGTTCAATGAATTCCGATTCGAAGGTGGTGCCGCAAACACTCTGCTTGTGAACAACTTCCAAACCAAAGTCGATTGAAATCCCATAGCGTCCGCCGCGAACAAAGCGGCTTCCTTCACACGGCTGTATCGAAAGCGAACTCCTGAGGTCCAAGCTGACCGAAACTGTCGCGCCGGTTCGCTTCGCTGCGATTTCTCAAATGACGAAATCAGGCCGTTACGCTCATTGTGGGGTTTTGAGCGTAACCGGGATGTTACGTCAGGTGGCGGTCTCCCCGTGCTCGGTAATGATCATCGAAGGCAACGATGCCGCGCCTATCTATGCCGTTGCGCGGTGAAATTCCATATTGATCTCTTGCGCCGCCTTAATTCCCGACGCGATCGCCCCCTGCATCCATCCATTCCATGGTGAGGCGTGCTCCCCAGCAAACCACACCCTCCCCTCCGGCTTGCATATCTCTGGAAACCATTTCATCTGGCCAACTGGATACAGTGCGTACGCCCCTTGTTGCCAGGGATCGTTAGCCCAGGACTTAGCTATTACGGTTTCCAGGTTGGGCTTCAACCCGGGATGTACTTCGTCCATGTCGCGGATAGCCTGCTCGATCCTGTCAGCATCGCTTAGCTGATCGAGCTGGTGTGCATAGTCTTCGTAGTTGTATGCCTGCAGAAGTCCCCGGCTGCCCGGTTTGCCATATGTGGGATGCCACACTTCGAAGTTCTTTTCGGATGTACCGAATCCGTTTAAGCCTTCGTCCTCCCAATACCGACGCCTGACCTGGTATGTGGTCCGCACACAAGGGCCGTAGTAAATAGTATCGATCACCTTGCGTTTATTAGGTGACCACTGCGGGGTGACTGGGATATGCCTCAGAACGCTATAGGGAATCGTGCAGATCGCAGTGTCAGCTTCCAAGTGGTCCAGCATGCCGGCGTGTCGGCATGAAATGCGTACGCCGCTTTCGCGCCGCTCAATGTGCTCTACCGCACAACCATAGCGGATGACATCGCTAGGTTTGGCCGCAAATGCCTTCGGAAGCTTGTCGTTACCTCCCTTGATTTTCGCCAGCGGCACGCTCAGGTTAACCAGATCCATAATGTAGTCTGCTGCTGAGTCGTTCTCGAAGCCCAGCGATATATAGTGAATCGCATCCTCCGACGCTCCCCGTTGCCGCAGGAAATCCCGCATGCTGATTTCGCTGAAGCGTGCGATTGCGGGCGGCCAATCCTCACGGATTCTATCGCCAATCTGCCTCGCGGCTTCACCGCAATAATGTTCCTGCAAATCCTTCAGCCCAATCGTGCGTTCCTCAGGTGTGAGATCGAGCGGGACAAGAGACATATCCATCGGGTTATCTGCAGGGATCTTGACCCGTTTACCTTTCAGCAGAGCGACTTCAGCCATACCTTTGGGCCGGAAGGGCTCCAGTTCGAGGCCAAAATATTTCACCCATTCGAGCGTAATGTCATGCGTACTGGGAATGCGTCCGGCGCCAGCTTCGGCGTAGAGATCATCCGAAAGTCCTTCGCGGATGGTATGCACTCGCCCCCCAGGATGGAGCTGCGCCTCAAGAATGATAACGTCGTGACCAGTGCGCGTCAGCTCCCAGGCCGCCGCAAGACCAGCTAGTCCCGCTCCAAGGATCGCTGTGCGCTTGGTGCTTCCATCACGCTGCGCGGGCTTCTGTGGCAGCGCCCAATTCAGATTAGAAGATACGCAAAATCCCCCGGCTGCAAAGCTCCCCCACTTCAGAAACTCACGCCTGCCGACGTTCATAGGATGGCATTGTAGTTCTACAGGGAGGTACAGCCAAGCCTGTTCATCTGTCGGTAGTGGCTGAATTTGACCATCTCCCATCTCAGCGCAAGCCAAATTCAGCCACTACCCATCTGTCCCATCGACGGAGCCCTAACTGTTGTTAACAGCGATTACACTCAAAACCCCCGTCAATGATGGCTCCCGCTACCGTTGGATGCCGAGAGCGTTGACGACCCAGTTGCTGCCCCTGAAGCACAAGGTCCGCCAAAAGGATCGAGAAGGCAAGGCAGGCCCAGACAATGGTTTCGTTCGCATGGACGTCGAGATTCTCCCATCCGCCCACGCCGCCGATCACTCGCGCCTCAAGAAAAACTAGTGCGACCGCAAAGCTGCGAGTCATCCATTGCCGGTGCTTCTGAACCTTCCCTTTAAGAATGAACACCACCGCAGTGCCGGTAGTAATCATCCACAACGCGGCGTCTAGCGCGGCGGCAATACTGAAAGATCGGGGATCGCCCATGCGTTCCTGGAAGTACTGGATATAGAAGCCGAGTGGCGCGGCCACGAATACACCGGCAACTTAGATTCGCCCCACCACCCGATGGAGCTGCCTAAAACGATCGCGAAGTCGGTCGGAGAACTGCATCGGGCCCAGCAGCAGAGCGCACGCGCCGGCGATTCCATGTGGCAACAGCCACCACTTAAAGGGTTCGTAGTGCTGCCACAGCGGATCCTTCGGATGCACCAGAAAACTCTCAACGTGAGGGATAACGTAGGCCAACATCAGGCCGACGAAGCCAAACATGAAGATACTTTGGGCGCAACCAGGAGGCGCGCGGAAGCCGACACCCTGTCCGGAATCGATCTGATTTGGTTTCCCAGTTGCCTACGACTCAGCTGAATTGGGAAAATCGCCCATCCAACTGGTTGCTGGCCATCAAGGTATTGTGGAGGATAGCCAATTTTCCAGGCGAGCTGCGTATGTTCGGCTGGAGCGGTGCTCGGAGCCGTCTGACAACTTCACCAGATATTCTCGATTGTCGATGGCTCGAAGTTCCCGGATACATTTGACCCGCAGGATCCGGGAGCGATGAATGCGAAGAAACTGCGCGGGATCGAGTTTCTCTTCGAGAGAATTCATGGTCTCGCGCAACAAATGACACCGTCCGCCACTGTGTAATTCCGCGTAATCTCCCGCTGCCGCGATCCATTCGATGTCGTCGGTAAGCACAACTTGAATCCGGGAACCAATTCGCACGGGAAAACGCGACGGGTACCTAACAGAATCGTGCTGGAGCATCTGCAGGATTCGCTCGGCCATCTGAATCCTGGAACCAGCATCTCCCACCTGCCGGGCTCTTTGGACGGCCGCGCTAAAGCGTTCGTCGTCGACGGGTTTAAGAAGGTAGTCCAATGCGTTGACCTCGAACGCTCGCAAAGCATGCTGTTCGTAAGCGGTAAGAAAAATGACGGAGGGCAGATGCTCCCGCGGCAAAGCCCGGAGAACTTCAAACCCATCCATGCCAGGCATTTGCACATCGAGAAAGACAACATCCGGAGAGAGCTCGAGAATCTTCCCGACAGCAGACGCACCGTCTCCGTACTCGCCGACAATTTCCACATCTTTGAACTTTTGCAGCCGGAGTCTGACGCCGCGTCGTGCCAGCGGCTCATCATCCACAATTACTGCGCGCACGTTGCTTCCTCTACGTTTTGGGCAATTCTTCGGAAAGGCAACTCGATGATTACGTGACAGCCACCTGCTTCCGGCCATTGCAACGTGAAGCGATGGTCATCGCCGTACAGCGTCTCCAGTCGTTCGGCGGTATTTCTCAAGCCAATTCCATTTCCATTTTCGTTTGGTGTTTCACCACCTCGGGTTCCAGAATTCCCGATGACAATCTCCAATCTGTCAACCCGAAGCGCACTGGCGATCGTGATCCTTCCCCCTTTAACCAGTGGCACTACGCCATGGCGGACTGCATTCTCCACTAGGGGCTGCAGCAACATGCTGGGTACCAGGGCATCCAGAGTATCAGAAGGAATAGTCAAATCGACTTGCAACCGCTCCCCCAGCCGGGTCTGCTCGATGGCAAGATATCGTTGCGTAAACGCGATCTCCTGAGAAAGCCTTATCTCCGGCATCACTTCGTTGTCCAGGCTTGTGCGCAAAAGCTCCCCGATCTGGGCCAGCATGCGGGTTGCGGCGGGAGCGTTCCCATCGAGAACGAGCGTGGAAACCGCATTCAGCGAATTAAACAGAAAGTGTGGATTCAACTGATAACGCAAGGCACTGAGCCGCGCCTCGCGGGCCTCGGTTTCGGCACGCAGCAGGCGCTCTCTTTCCTCTGTTGCTTGCTGCCATTGCTTAATACTGAAGTACAGACTGCACCAGAGGAAGAGAACAACCGAAAACTGTAAGGAGTTCCCGGCCAAATCCTTCCAATCTACTGTTCGGAAACGTAACACAGTGAGTTCGGCTGTGAACGCGCCGATCGTGCCTACTACCAGCGACCAAACCGACGCCTTCAACTCCAAAGCGAGCCATGGAAGCGAACGTCGCAATAGCGATCGACAAATGGGACGCAGAACCAAACTGCCAAGGAACATGAAAACCATAGCGACGGTTTGGTCGCGCAGCGTTCCAGGGCGGGTTATGTCGGGGATACATGCGACCAGCACCAGCACGTAAAGGGAGGTCCATCCCATCGCCTGAAGACGCCAGTACGAGGGGAACTGCAATGGGGGCTCATTTGCCATGAACAGCATTCTAGCGCAGGAGCGCTCCTGCCCAGCCTCGGTCTATCGCCCCAAACCGGCAGTTCGTCGCATAACTCATGCGGCCCACGGACAAGGCCAAACAGCAGGGCCCAATCTGCGGTAGTTTGCTTTCTAAAAGGAGCCAGATCCGATGAGAGGAGTTACCGCAAGAATCGTCGAGTTTAAGCCAAACGCACCTGGCATCATGTGCGCACTCCAAGACGACAGCGCTGCCCCACTGGCCGCGACACAACCAACACTCTCACTGCCGCCTCTGAAGTTCTGGCCGATCATCGCCGCGGTTGGCCTGCTCGTCTTTGTTCTCATGGTCGATGGTGCCGTTATTGTCGTAACCCTCCACCTCATCGGTGAGCCCACGTTCAAGGCCATGCCGTGGACCGTCCTTTACTTCGGACACACTGGCATGCTCCTGGCTGCGCTGCTTTGCATCGCGCTCCTCGGCCACGGTCGTTTCCGCGAGTTCGGCTTCAAAGCTCCCGCGGATAATCGATATGTCTACACCGCCCTGCTCTTCGGCGTCCTCTTCGGGATCGTGATGACGGCCGCCGATTACGCGCATAACATCATCGCCCACCTGCCGCCGGAGAACTTTTTCTTATCCTCCACCAACCTAGCCGGCTCGTTGACCTTCGCAGGTCTATACGCCGGCACGGTCGAGGAAATCCTCTTTCGCGGTCTGCTCGTGACCTTCCTCGTCCAGCGCATGTCGGGACGCCTCCGCCTCGGTCGCTTCGATGTCCACGTCGCCGGCGTCATTGTTGCCGTGCTCTTTTCCCTGGCACATCTGGGATCGTTCTGGACGGAATCCTTCCGTGTGGCCGCCAGCCAGCAGGCTTATGCCTTCGCTTGGGGCGTCATTTATGCCTACTGGTACGAGAAATCGGGCAGCCTGCTCCCCTCAATCATCGGCCACAACCTCGGAAACCTTGTGGAATACCTTTTTGCATTCCTGATGGCCTGGCGTTGGTCGTGAAATTAAAGACTCTTCAAGAAAGGGATTTTAGAGAGCGGTAAAGTTCAACAGCAGGTGAAACCATGTCCAGCATTTCTGTTTTAAGAGAGCTACGGCCCAATCGAACTAACCCGCGGCAAATCTCCACCATGCCCCAGCCCGTGGCTGAGAAGGAACGCATGGTTAGCATTGATGTGCTGCGTGGGTTTGCACTGCTGGGCATTTTGCCGATGAACATCCAGTACTTCTCCATGATAGGCGCCGCTTATGGGAACCCGACGGCCTATGGAGATTTGCACGGAGCGAACTATTGGGTGTGGTTGTTATGTCATGTTCTAGCCGACCAGAAGTTCATGACGATTTTCTCCATGCTGTTCGGCGCCGGGATTCTTTTGATGACTAGCCGAATTGAAGCCAGTGGCAAACCCTCGGCCGCTCTACATTACCGCCGCATGGGATGGCTGATTCTGTTTGGTCTGGCGCATGCATATTTGATGTGGAGCGGAGATATTCTGGTCGCTTACGGAATGTGCGGTTTGGTGGTTTATCTTTTCCGCAAGCTCCGACCGCGCACACTTCTGGTGCTGGCTCTGCTGACCATCGCGGTTGCTTCCGGCTCTTTAGCGTCATACGGCGCGTGGTCGCGACATTGGTCTCGAGCTGAGGTGCAGATCGCGCGCGAACAGTTATGGATGCCGACGCCAGCGCAGGTGGCCAACGAGATCGCAGCCGACCGCGGTACCTGGACGGCTGAGATGCAGTTTCGCGTGCCGGATTCAGTCCAGATGGAAACCATCTTCTTCGTGGCATTCACGTTCTGGCGGGTGACTGGACTGATGCTAGCGGGCATGGCACTTTTCAAGCTGGGTGTTTTCAGCGCCAAGCAACCAGCGTCTCTGTATTGGACGATGATTGCTATTGCCGTGTGTTACGGCATTCCGATCACGCTCTATGGCACGCATCGTGACTTCGCGGCTGGCTGGGATTTCCGTTACTCCTTCTTCTACGGTGCCCAATTCAACTATTGGGCCAGCCTCCTTGTGAGTCTCGGTTGGGTTGGCGCAATCATGCTTGCCTCCAGAGCCGCAGCGCTGCTTCCCCTCACGCGTCCGCTGGCGGCCGTCGGCCGCATGGCCTTCACGAATTACATCATGCACACAATCATTTGCACCACGCTGTTCTACGGGCACGGCTTTGGGTTGTTCGGGAAAGTCGAGCGGGTGTGGCAATTTGCCATCGTGGTAGCGATTTGGTTGTTGCAACTGATTGTCTCGCCGATCTGGCTGAAGCATTTCTTGTTTGGTCCGCTGGAATGGTTGTGGCGTTGCCTGACCTACCTGCAGTGGGAACCGCTGCGCCGCAGTCCCGCGATGTTGGGTGAAACTTAGCCGATGGTGAGGCGTCGCGTTCTTCGCTTGGTCGCACAGACCCCTCGGCTCGCCTCATTCCTCAGGCACCCTGCGGACTGATTGTAGGCGACCGGCTCCGCCGGGGTTAGTCTCAGCAAGTGAGTAGCGACGATGTTTGAAATCACAACGTGCGGGGTCTCGTCACTCCAAGAAGATGCAGGAGACCTCGCAATGAAAAGCGGTGACAATCATACTGACTTAAATGCACGAAGGAGCTAGCCATGACGCCGTTTAGAACCTGTGCCAGCTTTGCCGCAGCAATTTTGTACGCCGCCATTTTGCCATGCCACGCTGTCGTCGCGCAGGTCGTGGGCGATAGCCCTACAGACAACTCCGCCGGGCAAACTCGGATCGTCTTCTCGCATGCTTTGCCACCGTTGGATGGTGGCCACCTGAACGTAACGGTGGTTGAGATCACCTACGGACCCGGCGAATCTTCTCCGCCGCATAGTCATCCTTGTGCGGTCGTCGGCTACGTCATTGAAGGAGCGCTGCGGACGCAGGTAAACGGAGAAGCGGAAGCCATCTACAAAACCGGCGAGAGTTTCTACGAACCCCCCCAACGGCGTTCACCTGATCTCGGCCAACGCGAGGGCCAAGGCACCAGTGAAGTTCCTGGCATCCTTTGTTTGCGACCACGACACATCGCTTAGCGTTGCCCCGCCGGGGACCACTGGCACAGGAGGTAAGTGATCATGGACAATGCTCGGTCGGCTGCTGCATATACCACTCCTCGCCCGGGCACGAGAGGCACGCACGGAATAACTCTGCAACGAGCAGCAATTCTTTACGCTCGGTGGGCGCTTGGTGCCGCATTCTTGTCTGCCGTTGCCGACCGCTTCGGCGTCTGGGGTAAGTATGGCGGCTGGGGAAACTTCGACAACTTCAAACAGTACACCGCCCAGGTTAATTCCTTCATGCCGGCGTCCATCATCCCATTTCTTGCCTGGGCAGCTACTGCCATCGAGTTGTCGCTCGGCATGGCGCTGATCATCGGAGCAAGCGAATGACGGATCGTTCACTCTGAAGCTGCCTTCAATTCCGTCAGGGAAATACAAGATTTTCGCCGACATTGTTCGCGGTACCGGGTTCCCGGAAACCATGGTCAGCGAAATCGGCTTGCCCGATGTGACAGGGGAACCGTTATCAGGGGACGATTCGGCCGTGCAGGCTTCAGCAGAGAGAGCCTCTGGCCGCACGACGAATGTCTCACCACTGGCGGATGGCAGTCGCATGGTTTGGGAGCAGGATGGAGCGGTCTTGAAAACCGGTCAGGTTTCCTGGTTACGCTTCCGCATTGAAGACCCCCAGCATAAACTGGTTAACGACCTTGAACCCTACATGGGCATGGTAGGTCATGCGGAATTCGTGAGATCAGATTTTTCCGTATTTGCACACATCCATCCCGCCGGTTCGGTACCGATGGCGTCACTAATGATTGCGCAGAAGGATTCCGGATTGCCCATGGACCACCGCTCCATGCATACACTTACCGATGAAGTTTCATTTCCCTACGGTTTTCCCCAACCTGGCGACTACCGTTTGTTTGTCCAGGTGAAGCGGCATGGCGAGGTCGAGACTGGAGTGTTCGACGCGCACGTAGGAAGCTGATCGCGTGGGGATTCGCGTTTCAATCTGCATCGGGTCGACAATCTTTGGGATGGGCGAACGTAAGCCTGTTTCAGGGGTATCTGCAGAAAGGACATTCTACGCGCTCGATTCAACATGACGAGCGTGCTGGAACGTCATTGGGGTCCAGAGGTCGGCTTCGGGGAAGTTTGTGCTGGAGCAGCACTCGCTGGGATTGATCGCGAGTAACGCCGAAGGTGCGAGTTTGCCGTGGAGGACGCAGGCGCAGATCATTCAGCCCTTGGCGACCACTCGGGAACGATCCTCACTTAGCCGTAAACCGACCAGAATTGTTGGGTGATAGCATCGTGCCAAGGGGCTATGCAGGTAGGAGGTCCTATAATATTCGCTTAAACCGGACTCAGCAGGGTACCCTTGTCCCCTCGAGCATCACAGAATTGGGAAGACGCCATGCGACTCGTTACTTTTCGCCGTCAGGGCCTGCAGGAGATCGGGGCCTTTGTCGATGAGGACCGGGGGATCGCGAGGCTGCAGGCCGCTCACCAACTGCAGGCTGGGCGCACCAGCCACCATCTGGGCAGCATGCTGGCCCTCCTGCAAGGCGGTTTGGCGGCACGGGACACGGCCCAAGGTGCGCTGGAATTCGCCCTCTCCCGCAGACCGGACGAGGTTCTGGTCGAGCGTACTGAAGTCGAACTGCTGTCCCCTGTGCCGCGGCCGGAATCCATCCGTGAATTCATGGTGTTCGAGCAGCACATCCTCAACTGTTTGCGGAAATTCACCATGCCTCGCTGGCTAGGCGCGCTGGACGAATGGCTGGACGGCACCTTTGGGCGAAAGGCCACCGCGGCGTATCGCCTGAACCGCCTCTGGTATGAGCGGCCCATTTATTACAAGGGCAACTGCTTTAGCGTGGTGGGAGACGGCGCCCGCGTGACCATTCCCCGCTACTGCCGCGCAATGTTTGACTGGGAACTTGAGTGCGGCATTTTTCTGTGCAAACAAGGACGCGACATCCCGCAAGAGCAGGCTCGCGATTACATCGGCGGCTATACGATTTTCAACGATTTCTCCGCGCGCGACATCCAAGCCAGGGAAATGGGAGGGCGGCTCGGTCCTGCCAAGGGCAAGGACTTTGATGGCGGCAACGCGATCGGTCCCGCCCTGGTCACCCCGGACGAAGTCTCCGATCCTTACAATCTGGTCATGCGCGCCCGCATCAATGGAGAGGAAGTCTCGTATGGACACACTAAGGGCATGTATTGGACGTTTGAGCAGATCATCGCTTATGTCTCGCAGAGCGAAACCCTATATCCCGGTGAATTCTTTGGCTCCGGCACGGGCACGGTTCGCGAGTCCGGAAAACATCGCCGCTGTTGCGGACTGGAGATGGGGCGTTTCCTGAAGCCCGGCGACACCGTTGAGCTGGAGGTGGAACGCCTCGGAACCCTCACCAACTACATTGTTGGACAAGAGTAAATACTCAGATTGCTTGGAAAAAGTATGGCTCGAACACTCATCGACATCTCCGCGCCCCTGGAGAACACGGTTCCTGCCGATCCGCCTCTCTATCGCCCCAAGATTACTTACGTTGATCACCAGGCGTCGGTGCCGCAGTTGCTCAGCATTTTCCCGGGATTGACCAGACAAGAACTGCCCGATGGAGAGGGGTGGGCGATTGAAACCGTGGAGCTGATCACTCATAACGGCACCCACCTCGATTCGCCCTATCATTTCGCGTCCACCATGAACCACGGCGAACGCGCGATCACGATCGACGAGGTGCCGCTGGAGTGGTGTTTCCAGCCCGGCGTGAAACTGGACTTCCGCCACTTTCCCGACGGCTACGTCGTTACCGCCAGCGACGTGGAGGCCGAACTCCAGCGTATCCGCCATGAACTAAAGCCGCTTGAGATCGTAGTGATCAACACGCGGGCTGGCACCCGCTATGGCCAGGATGATTACGTCAATTCCGGCTGCGGCATGGGTCGCGAAGCCACGCTGTACCTGCTGGAGCGCGGAGTGAGGGTGACAGGCACCGATGGATGGAGCTGGGATGTCCCCTTCGTATACACTGCGGAGCGCTATCGGCAGACTGGGAACGCCGCTTTGATCTGGGAGGGACACAAGGCCGGTCGCGAGATCGGCTATTGCCACCTGGAGAAGCTGCACAATCTGGAGTCGCTGCCGGCGGTCGGCTTCTCTGTGGTCTGCTTCCCGGTGAAGGTGCGGTCCGCCTCCGCCGGCTGGACCCGGGCCGTGGCAATTTTGGACAGCGGGAAATAAGGCCGTTATGGCCATTGCGGGCTGGGTTTCAAAGCTCAAAGCACAACGAGGAAGTTTCCGGCTGGTATGAGTCGCATCGCTCCTGAGGTGAGTTTTTCGCATCCTCGACGACTTCTTCCGCAACCTCTCAGCCCCCTACCGCCGAGACCGGTGTCATCTATTATTTACTAGATGGCACGGATTGCCAGGACAGAGCCCCTGGAAGTTGATCCGGGCCGTCCCATACTTTTGCCGAGTACTGACATGGATATTCATCTTGTAGACGGGACATACGAGTTGTTCCGGCACTATTACGCGTTGCCCTCCGCTCGCGACAGGGACGGCCGGGAGGTCGCCGCCGTCCGCGGTGTCCTCGCATCAGTGCTCGGGATGATCAAAGGGGGCGCCACCCATATCGCGGTCGCGACCGATCACGTCATTGAGTCTTTTCGTAACGACTTGTGGCCCGGCTACAAAACCCATGAAGGCGTCGAGCCCGATCTGTTGGCGCAGTTCCCGCTGCTCGAAGAGGTCCTGTCCGCGGCCGGCGTTGTGGTCTGGCCGATGGTGGAATTCGAGGCCGACGATGCCCTGGCGGCCGCGGCAGTAGCCGCGGCCACGGATACCCGCGTCGATCGCGTGATCATCTGCACCCCGGATAAGGATCTTGCCCAATGTGTGTCCGGCTCGCGCATCGTCCAATTGAATCGCCGAACCCGCGTCACTTTGGATGAGCCTGCCATCGTGCAGAAATTCGGGGTCTCCCCTGCATCGATCCCGGATTACCTGGCGCTGGTAGGCGACACCGCGGACGGCTATCCGGGACTGCCGGGCTGGGGCGCGAAATCGTCGGCTGCGGTGCTGGCCAAGTTTCTCCATCTCGAATCCATTCCTAAGGACTGCCGTGAATGGCGCGTCAACGCCGCCAATGCGAGTGCCCTCGCTGATACTCTTCGTCGCGAATGGGACCGCGCGATTCTTTTTCGAAGGCTGGCCACGCTCCGAACCGATATCCGGCTCTTCGAGGATGTGGACGCACTGAGATGGAGCGGCCCCACCCCCGCTTTTGACGAACTGGCGGCCCGGCTCGATGCAGCCCGGACCGAAAGCCGGCGGCCCGTAGCGCCGCGATCCAAGAGCGCGCGGATTGTCCGGCCTGCACCCGAACTTTAGCCAGCAGCAACTCCCGCCATCGTAAGGCTCGGTTGGTACCCTGAGCCTTCGCTTCGCTGCTCCCAAATGCTCATCCTTGCGGCAAAATGACCAGCAACTTGTAACCGCTGGCGGACTGCGGAATGTGCGACGATCCTGCCGGATTATGAATTAGGCTCCCGGCCCGATAATCCCGCGCGCCGTCGTTAAAGATCCCTTCCAGGACGTATACCTCCTAAATATTCCCCCCATACGTGGGGAAGTTGACATTGTCTCTGAATGGTTTCAGCAACACAATCTTGGGAAGGGCCCGGGTTCAGCCGGGCGAATACGATCCGGGACCCTGGGCTTTAGCCCCTGAGCCCCGCCTGCGCGACCGAAGCAACGAGCGCGCCGGATATCGAATCGCAGCAAGACCCCACGCCGCCGATGGTTTTTCTCTTCCCACCAAATCGAGGGGTGCCCCACCTTTGCGTTCTGTGCAAAGGTGGGAGCCGATGCTGCCGACGTGATCCGCCCAATGCTGCCCGGGTCCAGGAACATTCTCCTGCGACCGTTTCCCGACCCCTCATTTCCGCAACCCGCTTTGTCGTTGACTGCGCGGTCAAAAGCCGATAATCTACTACAAAATACATTATCTACAAGATAATAGATGGAACTTTGACAACCTGACCCAGGCGATGGCGTGGCTTTAAGACCCCGCTCCAAATGCGGACCCCCGTTCCAACATGGGACGCAAGACTCGTCGCGTCCGGCTATAACTCCCATGTTCTCTGGATTTTGCCTGTAACTCCCGTAAACTCAAAGATCTAGCACCTAGTCGCAAACTTGATCCATTGTTTTCTAGATTTTGCAGCCAAAGGGGGGAGGGGGTACCCAGTCACTAAACAGTAAACCGTCCCACTAGGGGAAGGGGGTCGCAACTCGCCGCTTAAGCTTGCCTTCAGCTAGCCGGCCCTAACATGAGCCTTCCTTGGGGAACCAATCTTCGAGAATGAGGCATACCAATATGAAGCATTCCGGTTCGACGTGGCTCGGTCTGGCGTTGTTCCTTGCTCTGCTGGCAACGTTTGCTATCGCGGCCGATCCCGGCTACCACGTGATCAAGACGTACAAATTGGGCGGCGAGGGTGGCTGGGATTATCTCAGCCTCGACAGCTCCTCGCGGCGCCTCTACATCTCGCGCGCCACTCACGTCATCGTGATCGACGCGGATTCCGGCAAGCCCGTCGGCGATATTCCGGACACTCCCGGCGTACACGGCATCGCATTGGCTCCCGAACTCGGACGCGGCTTTGTCAGCAATGGCCGGGAAGGAACGGTCACGATCTTTGACATCCAGACCCTGAAGCTGATCACCAAGGTCAAGGTCGGCAACAATCCTGACGCGATTCTTTACGACCCCGCCACCAAACGCGTCTTCACTTTCAACGGACGGAGTCAGGACTCGACCGCCATCGACGCTGCCAAAGGAACGGTGCTAGGTACAATCAAGCTGGAGGGCAAGCCGGAATTTGCCGTCAGCGACGGCAAGGGCGGGATTTTCGTCAACATTGAAGACAAGAGCCAGTTAGACGCGATCGATCCCAACAAGCTGGAAGTGAAATCACGCTGGCCCCTGGCCCCGTGCCAGGAACCCAGCGGCCTCGCCATGGACCGCAAGAACCGCCGTCTGGTTGCCGGCTGCGACAATAAAATGATGGCCGTGGTCGATGCCGACAGCGGGAAAGTGATGGCCACACCCGCCATCGGAGATGGAGTCGACGCCACCGCGTTCGACGAAAGCACCGGCTTGGCCTTCGCCTCCTGCGGCGAAGGAGTATTGACCGTGGTGCGCGAAGAGTCGCCCAACAAATTCAGCGTTGCGGAAAATGTTAAGACGCAGGAAGGCGCCCGCACTCTCGCCCTCGATGATAAGACCCATGAGGTTTTTGTGGTCACCGCAAAATTCGGACCGCCCCCCGCGCCAACCCCGGAGCAGCCGCATCCCCGGCACACCATTCTGCCCGACACTTTCGTGGTTCTGGTTGTCGGTAAATAGGGATCGGCAGATAGTGATCGGCAAATGAACTGCCGGTTGCTCAACGCCGGCATTAACAAGGCAACGAGACGGATGGAAGAATGGAGCATCGATAAAAAGATAGGCTGAATCGATTAATTAGATTGACCAGAAATTGCGCGGCCGAGCACATCCTGTAAACTATGCCAATCCCGGGTGGCCACCAACCCCAGGGTGAGCCTCCATGAGCAGCAGCAACGCAGAAAAATTCCATCGCGCCAGAATTACCAAACGAGTGGACATCGCTCCCGAGCTGTGGATGATCCGCGTCCAGCCCCTCGGCGAGTTCACATTCGCCCCTGGCCAGTATGCAACCCTGGGCCTCGAAGGTCCAGACAAGCACCGGGAGCGTCCGTACTCCATCGTGTCCGCGCCTCACGAGAGCGAACTCGAATTTTTTTTCGAACTCGTTCCGCCCGGCGATCTCACTCCGCTGCTATACAGATTGCAACCTGGCGATGAACTGCTCATGCGCAAGGTTCCCAAGGGACGGTTCATGCTTGATACCAAGAGCGGCCGCACCAATCACCTTTTGGTGTGCACCGTAACCGGGGTCGCTCCCTTCGTGAGTTATATCCGCAGCCTTTATCGCGACTGGAAAGAAGGCAGGTTTGCGGGAGAGCACAAATTGTTCTTGCTGAATGGAGCCAGCCGCTCCTGGGAGTTCGGATATCTGGAAGAGTTGCAGAAGTTCGCGCAGGAAGCGCCTTGGTTTCAGTATGTGCCCACCATCAGCCGTCCTTGGGACGATGAAAAATGGACCGGCGAGACCGGACGCGTGGATGACATCCTGCGCAAGTACACCGACACATGGGGTCTCGGGGCGAATGCGGTCGCCTATTTGTGCGGCCATCCCGCGATGGTCGAAGCCAGCAAGGGAATCCTGAAGCGTATCGGCTTCACCAAAGAAGGATTGAAAGAAGAGATCTATTGGGTGCCGACGAAGGAAAAGCATGCCTCCTCAGCGTCCTAGCTTGTCGATATTAATCTAAATACCCACGCGCGAACTGCGCCGTTCCAGCAGAAGAACGTCCCTCCAAACACCGCCTCGTTGGCCGAGTTTCTGCCGTGTGCCGACTTCGCGGAATCCGCACGACTTGTGCAAGGCAATGCTGGGAACATTCTCCGGAAAGATGCCAGCTTGCAGCGTCCATATCCCGCAGCCCTCCGACTGCTCGACCAGCCATTGCAGGAGCATCTTGCCGACCCCGCGACCCCGCGCCCCGGCCGCCACGTAAATAGACACCTCTGCCACCCCCAAATAGACGCGTCGGCTAGAGACGGGACTCAGTGCTGCCCAACCGAGAATCCGTTGATGGTCTTGCGCCACCAGCCGGCAGTCTCGAAGATGCCCCTGATCCCACTTCGCCCACTCTGGAGTTTCGGTTTCGAACGTGGCGTTACCGCTCGCTATGCCTTCGGAATAGATATTTCTTATCGCAGGCCAGTCGTCGCTTCGCATGGCTCTAATGTCAAAGTCCAACATCATCGGATTCGATTTCGGCATGTGATCAAGCTCGCGGCGAAGCGGAAACGCTTTCCCCTTATTCCGTTTCCGCTGGGGCGAACAACACCAGTACCATCAACTCTTCCGTGATCTCATAAAAGCGGTGCTCAACTCCAGCCGCAACAAAAATGATGCTGCCCTCGCTGACCGCGTGGTCTTCGGAACCGGCTCGCATGCGGCCCCGACCGTGAACTACGTAATACATTTCGTCTTCTTGGTGGGGTGATTGAGGGTCGGTGCCCCCAGCAGGCAAGACGTAAACCCCAGCACTCATGGTCGGGACGCGGAGAAACTCCGAGTAGCGTTTTCCGGACTGCTTCCGGTGTTTCTCTGCCTCGACGATGTTAAAGAAGTTTGCTACTTGCACAACGGCAGCCTCCCATTCTCGGATGGCACTGAGTGGTGAACGATGCGAGAATTACTTCGAACGAAACGGAATCTTTCGCATCAGCGCGCTCAAAGCTATGGCCTTGTTCCAACAGCATACATCCTCCAGCATCGGCACATGTCGTACAGTAAGGACCGTATTGCGTCTCATCACCAATCAGTTCACACTGTAAGCAGGGAAAGAAAATAGATTTAATTAGCGCCACAGTCTACGGGGGCAAATGGCTGCGGCTCGTACGCCTCGTCTAGCAGACGTTCGCCAAATTGGACCAAATAGCGAACGAGACATTTCAGGCCGGTGCTCGGCTTGCGGTGTGGTTCTGATAGCTCGCGTCGACAACTGGGAAGCCGCGCCGCCGGCGCAACTGCCAACGCAACTAAGAGACAAGCTCGAAAGATTGTTCGCTCGCCACCTAGCCGAAACCACGTGTGGCAAGAGTGGTTACGATGCGGTCTCTAAATGAACCTCTCCGGCCCAGGGAGGCTCTCGACTGACTCCTACTCACAAAGTGTGCCGACTAATTTGCAGGGTTGCTGGTAATTTTTTCGCCAGGCGTGCTGTTTCCTGGAGCAAGACACGCCGTGCCTCCCAGGTTCGCGCAATCCTGATGGTTTCGTTTCTATGACTTGTAAAAGACGATCATAAGAAGCGCTCTGGCGCGAAGATTGCATCGTGGAATGAAGCAGGTGTGGCCCAAAATCTGTCGTCCTCGGGGGTCTCGATGAACTCTCGTTTCACGGATGACTCACTGAATTGGAGAAGGCTCTGCCGAGCTGCGGCGTTGGAGCAAAATCCAGAGAAGCTATCTCAAATTGTCCAGAGGATTAACTCCGCTCTTAAGACGCGCCAGCGGAGGCTACGCAGGTTCGCGGAAACAGGACGGAATTACATTCCTCACATCTCTTCGAGGCCTGACCGGGCAGCCTGAAGAGACAACGTTCTCCGTCGCAGGGCGGCAAAGGCTGCGAGGTTCACTTCGCGTCGGGTAGGGCACAGGGCCAGGGACCAGCGCACGATACGCCTAGCCTGCGCGTCAATGCATGGAGTGACTCACCGCGCGGTCAATGAGCCATTGCTGGCTGTGCACGGCCTCTCGAGCTGTGCGATTCGAACTTCGCAAATAACTTCCGTTGGGTTGCATGTGGCGGCTCTTCACTACGTCGTCCAGGTAGGTGGCCAGCACCTCGTCGCGGAGGTGGCGGATCAATTTAGAGTCGCGCACCGGAAACACTACCTCGACTCTCCGGTTCAGGTTCCGCGGCATCAAGTCGGCGCTGCCGAGGTAGATCTCCTCCTGGCCCGCATTTCTGAAATAGTAGATTCGACTATGCTCCAGGAAGCGGCCCACAATACTGATCACCCGGATGTTTTCGCTCACTCCCTTGATCCCCGGGCGCAGGCAGCAAATTCCCCGCACCAATAGATCAACCTGTACGCTCGCCTGCGATGCTTCGTACAACAGCCGGATCGCGCGCTTGTCGACCAGGGCGTTCATCTTGAAAATCAGGTGTCCGTGCTCGCCCCGGCGCTGATGCTCGATCTCCCGTTGGATGAGCCGTTCGAACTGTTCTCTCAGGTCAATGGGGGCAACCAGCAGTTTTCGGTATTCGGCCTTAGCGGAATAGCCAGTTAGGTAGTTGAACAGGTCGGTGCAGTCCGCCCCGATGTCTTCGTTACAAGTGAACATTCCGAAGTCGGTGTAAAGTTGTGACGTAATCGTGTTGTAGTTGCCCGTGGACAGATGGGCATAGCGCCGGATCAGATTTCCTTCCTGACGCACGACCAGCGCGGTCTTACAGTGGACCTTCAGGCCCTGCAACCCATAAACCACATGCACGCCTTCCCGTTCCAGCGCCCGCGCCCATTCGATGTTGCTCTCCTCGTCGAAGCGCGCCTTGAGTTCCACCAGCACCGCAACCTGCTTGTCGTTTTCAACCGCTTCCAGCAAAGTCTCCACCACCGGCGCATTCCGGCCCACCCGGTAAAGCGTAATCTTGATTGCCAGCACAGCCGGGTCGCGCGCCGCTTGCTGCAGGAAAGAAACCACCGGCTGGAAGGAATCGAAGGGATGGTGAAGAAGAATGTCTTGCCGGCGAATGGCTGCGAAAATGTCCTCCCGGTCCTCTTCCGGCTCCAGTGCGCTGGGGATTGCGGCCGCAAACGGCGGATCCTTCAGTTCCGGACGATCCACCGCCCAAAGGTGCCGCAAGCGGGTGAGAGCCAGCGGTCCGCTGAGCTGATAGACATCTTCGCGCTTGACTTCAAGATTTTCCATCAAGATCTCGAGCACCGACAGCGGCATGGCTTCGTTGACTTCCAGCCGAACGACGTCGGCAAAACGCCGCTGCCACACGCCTTCTTCCACCGACTCCAACAAGTCCCCAGCTTCCAATTCCTGAATGGCAGTGTCTGCATCCCTGGTTACGTGGAAGGGATGCGCTTCCAGAACCTTCATGCCGGGGAAGAGCATCTCCAGGTTGGCTACGATCAACTGCTCCAGCCAGACAAAACATTGCCGAATGGGGTGCTTGCGGTCGGCAGCCTTCTCACGTGGAACCGCCGCCGCTACCAATTGTGGGATCGAATTCGGTATCTTGACCCGAGCAAAATGTTCCACGCCTTTGCGGTCTCGGATCAGCACCGCCAAGTTTACGCTCAGGTTCGAGATGTGGGGAAAGGGGCGGCCTGGATCAAACGCCAAGGGAGTCAGCGTCGGGAAAAGTGTCTCCCGGAAATATTTGTTCAAGGCCGATCGCTGCCTGCTACTCAACTGCGGGTAGTCAGCGATCTGGATGCCGGCTTTGGCGAGGGCCGGCAGGATTTGCTGCTGCCAACACTCGTGCGCCTCTTGCAGCAGGCTGGTAACTCGCTCACGTATGGCGGCGAGCTGGGCTGAAGGAGTCATGCCATCCGGGCCGCACTCGAGCACGCCTCGTTCCACCTGTCGCTTGAGCCCTGCCACTCGCACCATGAAGAACTCGTCCAGGTTGGAGCCGACGATGGACAGGAACTTGACCCGTTCCAGCAAGGGGACGCTCTCGTCCTGCGCTTCTTCTAAAACCCGCCTCTGGAACTCCAGAAGACTGAGCTCACGATTCACGTAGAGTTGGGGATCGTCGAGGAGAGGAACGGCTGGCGCGGTGGTGGCTACCGCGCTCCGGGCAATGCGACCTCGCCCGTTGCGCCGGTCATCAGGTTTCTTTCTGACGTTCCTGGCCGTGGCAACTTCAGGGTTGCGCGTGGGAATCGTCTTGGCCATTGGCGTTTGGAAGTATCAACTGCAGGGGCAATTGTACTTGGAAGACGGTTGTTTCGTCTGTAATCTCCGGCTTTGGAGTCAGTTTTAACCGTTCTGTAACAATTGCTAAGCAAGTCCGAGTTGGCGGGGAAGCACCGCCCAGCCCCATGTGCCGCAATAACCCATCGATCCGAATTTGACTAGGGCAGAACCTGAGATTGGATTCTCCAGCGGCCATCGGAAAGCCCCGCTGCCTCAGCGCGTATTGCCCTGTGCCGTCCGTAAGGATAAAGTTCAAACTATTGTGCTGACCGGTTCGAGAAAACCGCGGCTTTGAAGTCGCGCGTTTCTTGCGGTCTATTGTTACGCATCACTTCTTACGCAATCCGTCTTTGCCGCCCTCCATTTTTTGGCCCATTTAAAGGTGCAAACAAAAAGCGGAGGTCCAGCAAGTGTTCCACGATCTCCAATAAGCTTGTCGGAGACTCACTCTTGGATATAAACACATCTACTGATTCCAGTGCGCTCTCCGGTAACGCCTCATCTGCGGACAGCATCGCGAGCGGAACATCGGGTTGAGAAGCCTTCATACGTTGCGCAATCACGTGCCCATTCATTTTCGGCATGTGATAGTCGAGAAGCACCAAATCCGGTGGATGGGAGGCAAAGAGTTGCAAGGCCTGCTCTCCGCTGGTAGCTAGCAGAACCGAGTATCCGCGCTCCTCGAACAGCATGCGCCGACCCTCGAGCCCATTCCACTCATCATCAACGCAGAGAATTACTGGCCTTGGCTTCATGTCGTCATTCATCCTTTTGCTTCTTCGAGTCGTGTACGGTAGAGACGTAGCTAGCTACGTCTCTACCTGCGACGAACCAGAAGCATTAGCTGGGCCAAACTTCAAAGTGATGATGAAGCGACGGCTTGCGCCACTAAGAACCCGAATAACCGTGTAAAAATAGCGTGGTCGCGAGTGTCAACCGACCTTTTGGCATGAATCGTGCCAATATGAGAACTCTATTGAAAGCGGCCTACGGTGTTTCTTTTAGCTGGCCGCGAGCAGTTTTGTGGACAAAGCGGTCAAAATTTCCTGCTGGCGAAGCCCGTGTGTCGTGCATCTCCAGAACTTACAAGGGTTTGTAGAAATGGCACCCTTCTTGCACAGAATATTGGTGCCGGTACGTAGTCGGGATCCGGATCATCCTTAGAATGGGTTCAGGAATTAGGACGCACTGCAACTGGCAAGGAGGCCACCATGACCAAAGCGCTGCGAGGAATATATCCGTTAGTGTGGGTTGTACTATTGGTTTTATCTGTAGTTCCCGCGATGTACGCTGCAAACGATGTCATGGGAGAGATTCAATTTGAAGGCAAATCCCGTGTCGAAAAGACTTCTGGCGTCTGGGTTGACGGACAGTACGTAGGCTATCTGAAAGAACTCAAGGGATCGAAGAAGGTTCTGCTTTTACCGGGTGAGCACGTAATTACTGTGCGCCAGGATGGTTATCAGGATTTTACGGAGCATGTTGTCGTCGAGCCTGGTCAGAAGCAGGTGGTTCGGGTGGCGATGGAGAAAGCGCTCACGGGACCGCTTCCTCAAGTGACCGCCGAAGTGAAGATAGCAGTCAAGCCATCGCGGGCTGCGGTTTTCTTGGACGGACTCTTCGTGGGACACGTAGGAGAGTTTGAGGGCGTGGGCCGAGGAATGCTGGTGGGACCCGGAGAGCATCAGATCAGGATCGCGCTTCCCGGCTACCAAACTTTTGAGACTGATATCAATCCGATCGCCAATCAGAAGGTAGAAATTAAGACTGAGTTGGTCAAGAGCGGCGCTCCTCTGACTGAGCCTCTGGTCAACACGCAAACAGGTGACGCCACGCCACCACCTCCTCCCGGTGGGACGGCGGTTCCGCAGCGTTGAGGAGGACAGGAATAAACAAGTGGGTTAGGCCTCTGTCGGTAACTGGAACACAGAGGCCTCAACTTGGCGGTGGAATCGCGTCTACCCGGTCGCAATTCGTGTCCAATTCTTCCAGCCCAATCCTCTTCCGGTTCGGCTAACTTTCATCTTTTCAGCCCGTCTATGAATGAAAATACGGCCCGAGGATTCTCCCGGATGAACCTGCTTTTTTCTGCCCTTCTGCTGACTGCCAGCTTCCCCTTGTTCGCCCAGGACGCAGACCTGCTACAGCATTTTAATTACCACCAGAAGGCGCCGCTCGACGCGCAGGAAGTGGGTGTCGAACACCGCGGCGATGTTGCCATCCACGATATCTCTTACGCCAGCCCTAAGGGCGGGCGGGTCCCTGCCTATCTAGTCGTCCCCAGTGGCAAAGGGCCGTTCGCTGCGGTGATCTGGGGCCATTGGTATTGGAGCAATTCGGCGATGCGCAACCGCAAAGAGTTTCTGGCTGAAGCCGTAGCCCTCGCACCGGCCGGAGTAGTTTCATTGCTCACGGACGGCCCGGTCGCACGCCCTGGACATGTGGAGGATCCGGACCCTTTGAGTGAAAAGCAAGTCACCGATCTTGTGCAGCAGATCGTCGATATGCGCCGGGGCGCTGATTTGCTTCTGGCCCGCTCAGACGTCGATCCCCAGCGTCTCGCTTACGTCGGCCATAGCTATGACGCGACGGTCGGCGGATTCCTCTCGGGCATTGACAAACGCTTCAAGGCCTTCGTCCTGATGGCGGGGGGTCTGTCCGGTGAAGTCGATAGGGAGTCAAAGGAATATCAGGACTACCGCCGGAAGATTGGGCCGGAGAAAGTCGACGCATTTCGGGCCAAGTACGCATGGCTCGATCCCGGCAAATTTGTTTCGCACGCGGCCCCTGCCGCGGTGTTTCTGCAATACGGTTCCCAGGAGGTATTCTTGAATCCCGACCGGGCGCGCGCATACGCGGCAATCGTGAGTGAACCCAAACGCTTCAAACTCTACGACGCGCCCCATGCTTTGAATGCCGAAGCTCGCCGCGACCGCATCCGCTTCCTCACCGACCAGCTCAATCTTAAACCACTCGCTGCGGGCGTGATTGCAGGTATACCGGAATTGTTTCAACCACCCGACCAGAATCCGTAAGCGCTCGGCGAGCTTGCGTGGGCTCTATCTCCTGCGATCAGTATTGGCCGTAGCGGCCCTTCACGGAATCGATGAGCTTCTGCGAATCGTAGCCGACGCCGTCTTTGAAGACGATTTCTACGTTCTCAATGTCTGCGATATGGCTTCCGGGGTCGCCCTTGATGACCACTAGATCTGCATTTTTTCCTGGGGCGATCGTCCCGATCTGGTCCTGCTTGCCGAGGTAAGTTGCGCCGTTGAGCGTCGCAATCTTGATGGCTTCGACCGGCGAGAATCCGGCCTCAACCAGCAGTTCGATCTCGCGCTGATCGCCGAAGCCGGGGACGACGCCTCCGTTGCCGGTGGGATCTGGACCGGCGAGCAGCAAGCCTCCGGCTTGGGCAAATGCATGTTCCAACTCCATGTCGCGCTTGAACAGCATGGCCCAGTCCTCTTTTGCCGGCTTCATGGTTGCAGGCCGCTCGCGGTTGTAAAGATAAGCTGCGCGCGCTTCTGGCGTCATTGCGTCGAGTGCCTGCTGTCGCAGCGGAAAACGTCCGAGGAGACCGCCACTCTCAAACACGGGCAGCGTCGAGGTAATCGCCACGTGATGCTTAACCAGCGTGTCGATCAAATCCTTCGCTGCCGGAGCATTCGCCTCCATATGTTCCAGCGTGTAGGCGCCCCGGCTTTCGCTGCACAGATCAGGTTTCTTGTCGGGGTCAAGCTGCGTGTTCACAAAGAAGCCGTGCTCCAGATCATCAATGCCCAGCTCCGCCGCTTCCTTATAAGTCACCGAGCACAGGTGCCCGGTAACCTTCATTCCCCGCTTGTGAGCGGCTTCAATCGCGGCCTTCAGTTCGGCACGGGTGATGTTCATGTACGCCTTGAACGAAGTCACACCGCGGTCGGCCCAATAGTCGACCATCTGACGGGCCTCGTCGGGGCCGTCCAATTGATGCATCTGGAGGAAGTGGCTGTTGGGTCCTTCCAGGTATGGCCCGGTCACGTCGATGTGCGGACCGGGGAGTTTGCCTTCCTCGATGGCGCGCTTCAGGTTGAGGTCGGCGTAGGTCTCCACGCTTCCCGTGGTGCGCATCGTCGTCACGCCGCCAGCCAGATAGAGACGGGGCGCGGAGAACGTCATCTGCGGCACCAGCACTGGCGGTTCGAAGTTCCATTGGCTGTCTTCGTTGGGCCGGGCGATGTAGAAAAGATGGTTGTGCATGCCGACGATTCCCGGCATTACCGTATATCCGCGCAGGTCGAGGACCGTCGTTCCGCTGGCTGCCGCAGTTTCGGCGCCCGCTTGCACGGCTGTGATCTTGCCTCGTTCGATGACCACGTTCTGGTCCTCGACCGGCGGCTGTCCCGTGCCGTCGATCACGCGCACGTGCGCCAGCACTATTCTTGCCGCATTCACTCGCACATATTTCTGCACCGGCGGCGACAGTAAATTCGCCTGCTGAGCCCTGATATAAAAAGGGAGAAGCAGGAGCACCGACAGGATAGATAAGCGGCTAACGCGCATTGGATCTCCTCAGAGTCGGCTCATTGTAGTCGATTGGTGCAAACCGACGCAGAAAGAAAACCCAGCGTGAACCACTTCTGCGGAAAGTGCATAATCATAGCGATCTCAATTCGCCAGGGGTTGGGCTCACAGTTTTTATCGGGCGGCGGGAGTAACTGCCGGGAAGGCTAAGGAGCAGCGTTATGACATTGGGGCAAGATGGGCTTTGGTACAAAGACGCGATCATTTACCAAGTCCACGTCCGGACTTTTCGCGATGGCAGTGGCGACGGCATTGGGGACTTCCGCGGTCTTGCCGAGAAGCTCGACTACCTGCAAGAGCTAGGCATCACTGCGCTGTGGCTCATGCCGTTCTTTCCTTCACCGCTGCGGGATGACGGATACGACATCGCGGATTACAGATCCGTCCACCCCAGTTACGGGACGCTCGACGACTTCAAGAACTTTCTCGTCGCTGCCCACGAGCGCGGAATACGAGTCATCGTTGAGATGGTGCTGAACCACACCTCCGATCAGCATCCCTGGTTTCAGGAATCACGGAGTTCCCGCGACAACCCGCGCCGGGATTGGTACGTGTGGAGCGATACCGATTCCCTTTACCGTGGCGTGCGGATCATTTTCCTCGATACCGAAACCTCGAACTGGGCTCGCGACCCAGTGTCCAAGTCATATTATTGGCATCGTTTTTTTAGCCACCAGCCTGATCTTAACTACGATAATCCGGCGGTCCGGGAAGAGATGTGGTCGGTGATGCAGTTCTGGCTGGAGATCGGTGTGGACGGGTTTCGCCTCGACGCAGTTCCCTATCTCGTCGAACGGGAAGGGACATCCTGCGAAAACTTGCCCGAGACCCACGTGGTCCTCAAGCAATTGCGCAGCAAGCTCGACCAAAATTTCACGGGAAGGATGCTGCTTGCGGAGGCCAACCAATGGCCGGCTGACCTTCGCCCTTATTTTGGGGATGGCGATGAATTCCACATGGCCTTTCATTTCCCGCTCATGCCTCGAATGTTCATGGGCCTGAAACTCGAAGATCGCAAACCCATCATGGACATTCTTCAGCAGACTCCGGCGATCCCGGATCCCTGCCAATGGTGTTTATTTCTGCGCAACCACGACGAACTTACGCTCGAGATGGTGACCGACATGGAACGGGATTACATGTACGATACCTACGCTGGGGACAAGGCGATGCGGGTGAACCTCGGCATTCGGCGGCGGCTTGCCCCCCTTCTGGATAATGACCGGCGGCGGGTTGAACTGATGAACGGCATGCTGATGTCCCTTCCGGGAACTCCGATCATCTACTACGGAGACGAGATTGGAATGGGTGACAACATCCACCTCGGCGACCGTAACGGAGTGCGCACTCCGATGCAATGGGACGGAGGTTGGAACGCGGGCTTTTCGTCGGCAGATCCCGAGAGCCTCTACTCGCCGTTAATTCTCAATCCGGTGTATGGGTATCCGGCCGTGAACGTTGACGCGCAGAAGCGATCCGGGCATTCGCTTCTGGCCTGGATGAAACGCATCATAAGTGCGCGGAAATCGACGCAGGTTTTTGGCCGAGGTTCGATAGAGTTCCTGCATCCGGCGAACCACCGGGTGCTCGCGTATGTCAGGCAACTCAAGGCCGAAGCGGTGCTGGTGGTGAATAACCTTTCCAGTTCGGCGCAGGCCGTGGAACTCGACCTGCGGCGCTACAAGGGCAATATTTTGGTGGAGATGTTTGGCAGGAATATTTTTCCCCGCATCGGGGACTTGCCCTACCTGCTGACCATGGGTCCTTACCAGTTCTTCTGGTTCCGTTTGCGACGGATCTGAAGAGCTAAGAGAATGTGGGAAATCTCCGCCACATAGAGGGGTTTGGTCTGGACGAGAGCAGCGTTCTTACGGATGATTTTCTTCGCCAACTGATCAGCGTTGGCGAGGTCGATCTTCTTGTCGGTGTGCCCACGCATAACAGTGCAAAGACGGTTGGAGAAACGTTACAAGGGATCCGAGTTGGACTCCTGAAATATTTCCCCAGAGAGCGTGCAGTCATCCTCAACCCGGACGGAGGATCGAAGGACAGCACGCGTGAGGTAGTCGCCGCAGCCTCGATCAATGACCTGCAGCGTTCTTCAGACATGTATGCTTTGCGCACACTGCCCTGCATCAGTACGGTCTATGGTGGCAGCCCCGCGACTGAAGTTGCTTTGCGAACCGTTCTGGCGGCGGCGGAATTATTGCGCGCCAAGGCCTGCGCAATCGTCTCGCCAGAAGCGACCAACATCACACCGGATTGGATCGAGCGGCTTCTGCGCCCGGTTTACCGCGATAATTTCGATCTGGTCACGCCGGTCTACCGAAGGCATAAGTTCGATGGACTGCTTTTGCGAAACCTCATCTATCCGATGACTCGGGCTCTGTACGGCAAGCGCGTCCGGGAACCCTACGCGGTTGAATTCGCATTCTCCGAACGCTTCGGCAGTCATCTCTCGGAAATGCAGGTTTGGGACCACGCGGCGGGCGGCGTTGGCACCGAGATGCGCATGACGATAGCTGCCATGGCCGGAGGTTTCCGACTTTATCAGACCTTCCTGGGAACGAAACCGCATCTGGATCGCAGTTCGGCGGACCTAGTAGCTGCGATGCGGCAGACTGTCGGCACCCTTTTCTGGTCGTTGGAGCCCAACCTTCAATATTGGAGTATAAACCGCGAGACCGAAAGTGTCCCCACATGCGGTGCCGAACACGACTTAACGACGGAGCCGGTTCGAGTGAACCGAAAACGGCTCTATCAACAGTTCGGTTCTGGCGTCGGGGAACTTGAGCCGGTTCTCAGGTCAATCCTTTCGGCCCCCACACTAGCGGAGGTGCAAGGCATCGCCAAGGTAGCGGAAGATGACTTTCGATATCCGCACGAGCTCTGGGTGAAAACCGCTTATGAGTTTGCTTCTTCGTATCACAAATCCGTGATCAATCGAGACCATATTATCCAGGCTTTGGCTCCCCTTTATCGCGGCAAAGTTTATACCTTTCTCCTGGAAAACCGCGACGCTTCAGGAGAGGAGGTGGAAGCGAATGTCGAAGCGCTTTGCCTGACATTCGAGCGCTTAAAACCGTACTTGCTTGATCGGTGGAATGCGAGAGAGTGAGGTCAATTATGTGGGAAATGATCATCGGAGAATTGGACCACGCGATGCAGGAGCTTGCCCGGGGTTTCGCGCACCTTCTACCCCGTCTGCTGGCGATGCTGATCATTGCGCTTTTGGGATGGATGATCGCATACGTTCTGAAAGTCATGCTGCGGGGCATTCTGCGCATCGTGAAGTTCGACAAGCTTTCTGACAATGCGGGCACTACTCAAATGTTGAACAAGCTGGCCCTGCCCTCGTCCAGCGAACTATTAAGCCGGGTTGTGTTTTGGGTGGTGTGGCTGGGCTTCATTCTGCTCGGAGTGCAGATGCTCGGCATCGTTGGGCTACAGGAGTACATCTCAAGATTCTTCCTCTACCTGCCAAGATTGTTCGTGGCACTGTTCATTGTCTTTTTTGGTTTGGTGGCGGCAAGTTTCTTTTCCCGGGCTGCTCTGCTCGCGGCGGTCAACGCCGACTCCCCCTCGCCTTGGCTGTTAGCAACCTCGATTCGAACCATCATTGTGCTTTTTGCAGTGACGATGGCGTTCGAGCAGCTTGGCCTGGCCGAGAGGACAATCGTGGTCGCGTTCGCGATTGCCTTCGGCGCGCTGATGCTCGGCCTTGCCATTGCGTTTGGCATAGGTGGCCGGGACTTGGCAAAACAATTTCTGGAGAGAAGATTCCTCAAGGATAAACAAGAACCGAAACAAGACGAACTCTCGCCGCTGTAACGGTGGCGAAAGGATTGGCATCGCTGAGCAATGGTTCGCCGGACGGGTACTTGGCGGTTCCGCCTTCCCTGACAAATTCATATAGGATTGTCGTCGTCCAGGCTTCGCCGGAGCCGTGTGTAGCTTTATAGATTGTGCCACACCCATAGGTGAGCCCCGTGAACGGACTGCCCACTGTGCACGATCCCGTGCCGCCATACGGAGTTGTGCCGTGGAGGTTGCCGGCCCCGGAAGCAGGCGTCGCACCGTCACCGCCGGCGTCGGTAAAGGCGTGAATCGTTGTTTCTTCCGAGGGGCCGTCGGCCTGGGGCGTTCAGCTCGAATACCGCGCCACAACCGTAGTTGCCGCAATTTCCCGAGGCGCCTTGGGATGTCGTACCATAGAGATTGCCCTTGGCATCGAAAACAAGGTCGGCTTGCGGGTAACATCCCTCGCTCCCGCAGTCAAACGCGTAAATAATGGTCTCTGTCCAGCCGCCGTGAGAGTTCGGCGTCAGCTTAAACACGGTTCCATCATCATAGGTACGCGAGCAATTTTCTCAGGTGCCGCCGACTCTGCGGCTTTCATTGACTTGCCCCGTTTCCCAGACGTAAGATTCGCGCCAGTGATCGGGCAGACCATCTCGCACTACCGCATCGTCGAGAAACTGGGCGGCGGCGGGATGGGTGTCGTCTATAAGGCGGAAGACACCCGGCTTCACCGCTTTGTTGCCCTCAAGTTCCTCCCCGAAGACGTGGCCCGTGACCCGCAGACTCTCGCGCGTTTTCAACGCGAAGCCCAGGCCGCATCTGCGCTGAACCACCCCAACATCTGCACGATTCACGACATCGGCGAACAGGACGGGCGCGCCTTTATCGCCATGGAGTTTCTGGACGGTGTAACTCTGAGCCACCGCATTGCCGGGCGTCCGCTGGAAATTGAACCCCTGCTGGCGCTCGCCATCGAGATCGCCGATGCGCTGGACGCCGCTCACTCCAAAGGGATTGTGCATCGCGACATCAAGCCGGCGAACATTTTTGTCACCGAACGCGGGCACGCCAAGATTCTCGACTTCGGCCTGGCGAAGGTAGATTTCACCCGCCGGCGGATCGAGAGCGGATCCGGCTCCGATGATCCCACCCTCGAAGACAGAGAACTTACGACCGGTGGCAGCACGATGGGCACAGTGACCTATATGTCCCCGGAGCAGGTGGCGGGCAAGCCCCTGGACGCGCGCACCGACCTGTTCTCCTTCGGAGCTGTGCTCTACGAGATGGCAACCGGCCATCTGGCTTTTGAAAGATCGACGATCGGTGCAACATTCGCCGCCATCATGCACGAGGACGCGCTTCCCCCTGGTCACTGGAAATCTGACTTGCCGCCCCAGGTGGAAGAAATCATTGGCAGGGCATTGGAGAAGAATCGAGAGCTGCGCTATCAGCACGCTTCGGAGATGAGGGCCGAGTTGCAGCGGCTGAAGCGGGATACGGAGAGCGGACGTGTGCCAGTGGCGAGTATGGACCGTGTGGGGAAGGGTGCCCTCACCCGTCCAGTGTCAAGCGCACGTGGGGACAGCCGCCCCCGGCTGTCCAGTCGAGCGAAGCTCGGCAGTTACATCGCAGCCCTGATTCTGGCCGCGTTGCTGGTATCGGGCGGGCTTTACTACCTCTCGCATCAACACAGCAAGCGCCTGACCGAGAAAGACACCATCGTTCTCGCCGATTTTGGCAACAGCACGGGGGATGCGGTTTTCGACGACACGCTGAAAACGGCGCTCAACGTTTCCCTGCGGCAATCGCCTTTCTTGAATCTGCTCTCCGACAGCGAAGCCGCGAAGACCTTGAAACTGATGACCCGTCCCCCCGATACGAAACTCACGCCCGACGTGGCCCGTGAAATTTGCCAGCGAGTGGGCAGCAACGCCTACATTGCCGGATCGATCGGAAGCCTGGGCAGCGAATATGTCCTGGGTTTGAAGGCGGTGAATTGCCAGAACGGAGACGTGCTGGCGCAGGAGCAGGTAACGGCGGCGTCCAAGGAGAAGGTGCTGGACGCACTGGGCACCGCGGCGTCCAAGCTGCGCGGCGAACTGGGCGAATCGCTGGCTACGGTGCAGAAGTTTGATGTGCCACTCGAACAAGCCACCACGTCCTCGCTCGAAGCGCTGAAGGCGTTCAGCCTTGGCGACAAGACCACGAACGAGAAAGGCGCAGGCGCAGGCCTGCAATACCATCAGCGTGCTATCGAGCTTGACCCCAATTTTGCCTGGGGCTACAGAGTAGTGGGCGGCGACTACAACGCTCTCGGCCAGTTGGGGCGGGCCACTGAGTATTACACCAAGGCATTCCAGTTGCGGGGCCGCGCCAGCGAGCGCGAGAGGCTGTCGATCACTGCCGCGTACTATCGGAATGTAACTGGAGAACTGGATAAAGCCGCCCAGACCTATCAGGAACATATAGAGAACTACCCCCGGGAAGCGGCACCGTATAACAATCGAGGCCTGATCTACGCCGAAGAGGGGCAGTATGAGAAGGCTTTGGATCTGACGAGGCAGGCCGTGCGCTTGGAGGCGAACGTCGCTGTTTACTTCGAAAATCTCACTCAATACACCCTGGCGCTGCAACGCTTCGACGAAACCCGGCAGATTATTCAGGAGGAGCAGGCGCGAAAAATGGATCCCGCGGAATTCCACATGACTCTCTACGCTATTGCCTTTCTCGGGGCGGACTCCGTGTTGATGGCGGAGCAGCAACAGTGGTTTGCGGGCAAGCCCGATTATGAGAGCGTTGGACTGGCGCTCGCATCCGACAGCGAGGCTTACGCAGGTCATCTTGGCAAGGCGCGGGAGCTGACCAAGCGGGCGGTGGACTCTGCGGTTCGAATGGACGACAAAGAAAGCGGGGCCACCTATCGGGCGAATGCTGCTCTGCAACAAGCCGCTTATGGCTATGCTGCGGAAGCCCGGCAGTCAGCGGCGGAGGCGTTGAAATTGGCCCCCGACAGTCCTGGAGCTGCGGTCGAAGCGGCAATTGCTTTTGCCGTGGTGGGTGATAAGGCGCGGTCCGAATCCCTGGCCCAAGCTTTAACCAAACGTTACCCGCTCGGTACCCAGATGCAGTCCCTCTGGCTGCCTGCGATTCAGGCGCGATTAGCGCTCAATGGAAAGAACCCGGCTCTCGCCATCAATGCCCTGCAATCTGCTTCCGCCATCGAGCTAGGGATGATTCCGTTCTTCAACAACACTTCCTGTCTCTATCCGATTTACGTACGAGGAGAGGCATACCTGGCAGCCGGACAAGGCAATGCTGCCGCTGTCGAGTTTCGGAAGATTCTCGACCACAGCGGGATTGTGTGGAGTTGTTGGACGGGAGCGTTGGCGCGTCTGGGAGCGGCTCGTGCCAACGCCTTGCAGTCGAGAACCTCGCAGGGAGCGGATGCCGACGCCGCCCGCGTCCGTGCGCTCGCCGCCTACAAGGATTTCCTTACGCTCTGGAAAGACGCCGACCCGGATGTTCCCATCCTCAAAGAAGCGAAAGCGGAGTACGCGAAGTTGCAATAGCAAAAAGCCGATGTACGTCCTGGCTAGTCGTCCGTCCGATAGTTGACCGTAATCAGGCGATTTCACTTGAGAATTACTGCCGAAATGGCGATATCACGACAGCGGCAGAGAAACTGAGCGCCAGCAGAAAGCGATCGGGACTGGGGAAGTCGATTTGGATCAAGTAATCCTCACCTCGAGGCGGACGCCTCGTCCGCCCGAGTTAAGCGAAGCTCCGTGGCGGCGATCTCGCCTCCTACACTGGGACGGAGTTTACTGTTTAGTACGGGTACCCCCCTCCGCCTGTTGTGTGCAAAATCTAGAAAACAAAGGATCTAATTTGCGACTACGTGCTAGATCTTTGAGTTTACAGGAGTTACGGGCAAAATCTAGAGAACATGGGAGTTACGGGTGGTACGCGCCCGCCTCGCGTTCCATTGTGGAACTGAACTTGGAACTGGACGACCAGCAAATCGCCATTCAAGTGGAGGACGGCCGGTGAAGTCGCACGGTCTCCCGGGTCAGATTGTCAAAGATCTACTGTTATCTTGTAGATAATGTACTTCGACCTAGGTTATCGGATCTGCGAGATGCGGTCAATCAAAAAAGTTGAGAGGGGGCTCGCACTCAACCGGCTTTCCGTAAAAGGACACGCAAAGGGTGGGGCACCGCATCAAAATCTGCATCTGTCCCGCTCTGGGGTATAGTGAAACCCAGGCCGGCAATTTTACTCATCGAGAATTGCTGAGGAACAAGAATCGGGCTGGGCCAAGATTTTGGGACTTTGGAAGGCGTGCGTCGGCATTTTGGACCAAGCTTCCTGTTACTTTCGTGATCTTCCGAGAGTCGCGGCCGACTGAGTACGCTTGTATCCTTGGAAGTTGGTTGCCGATGGCGATTCAAGTGATTCTCCCACTCACGGGACAGGTAAGGGAACGACGCTGGCCGCGCTATGAGATCGATGTACCCGTTCAATTGGTCACGGAAGAACCCACCAATGTCGTCATTCTGCAGGGTCGTGGCACAGCACTGAATAGGGGAGGAATGGCTGTGTCTAGCGGGGTCGAACTGACGATTGGGGCGCAGGTCGCTGTGGAATTCACACCGCCATGCTCGGAAACATTAGTGAGGGTCCGGTGCTTTGTTCGGAACCGTCAACGCAACACATACGGCGTGGAATTCATTGCGGAGAATGATTCCGATTACGAAAGCGTCGGACACATCGAGTCCACTCTAGAAAAAATAGCAGGCACGGGTTCTGCGAAGTCCTGATGGCAGGCGGAAGCTAACTACCCATTTCTTTCTTTCCTTGTCCCTAATCTATGCCCATCCCGCCCTCTGAGCGGCTGCCGTTCTCTTGCGCCCAGCGGAAATGGTTCTGCTTCCTGGGCCCCAGTCAAAGAGCGTTATGGCGATTCTACCGACAACCGCTCGCGACGCGACGGATCATTTGATCCGCTTCAGCCAGCCTCCCGGATAGAATGTCAGCAGGAACTTCTCGCGGCTGCGGTCCACCACGAAGTTGTGGTGGGTTCGCAGAAATTCCTGCACCGCCTCGTGGGGGCCGGGCCCAAAGCCGGAATACACGGGATTTCCGTTGATGGCCGTATCCTGCACAACGAGATAACTTCCCGGTGTCACCAGATTGGAGTAAATCTCCATTTCTTTCAGAACATGCGCACGGGTATGCAGCGAGTCAAGGGTGACCAGCACCTTCTTGCCCAGAACTTCTTGTGCCACGTGATCGGTCACCTTGGGATCGACCGAACTGCCGACGACCACCTCTACATGCTCTTTCCATAAGGGCACCTTCGAGGCATCTTCGACCCTCGGCTCAATATCGATGGTGATCACCTTGCCCTCGGGATTCACATGCGAGAGCACGTCGGCGTAGAACAAAGTCGCTCCACCGTACAGCGTCCCAGTTTCGACAATGTAATCGGGTCGGATCTCGCCAATCAGTTCCTGCATTTCCCAGTTGTCTGTGGGTGCCTGCTGGGTCGTGATACCCAGCCACTTTGTGTTGCTGTTCCAAACGTGCGAGCTGTAATAGACCTTTTGAAACGCGCGAGCCACATCTTCTGCGTACCTGGGCGCGGCCAGCTCGCGCCGGTATTGAAGGGTGAGGAGAAGTTCGCCACAGGCCAGAGCCAATGATGTGACGGCCAGAATTTTTAAGAAAGTGGTAGAAGAATACCGAGTGCGGGGTGGTTGATCCACGGATGTGCTCATTCTGACATCTCCTGAGTAGTCGGCCAGTTTTATAAATGGCTTCGTACGGCTTCGCAGGCTGCGGAATACTCCCACCGCTCACTTGCTTAATGCAGGCCAGTTCGGGCTGTTCCGCTGAGACCGATAAGTATCGCTTTGGCTCATGAGGACTGGGCGCCAGTGTTCAAGCCAACTTAAGCAAGGCCAGTTATAATGCATTTTGAGACGATAGAATACATAAATCCTCCCCTGCGCCAAGGCTGGTTAGAACACTCCCAGAACCGGAAATACTGAACCTCTAG
>Ga0116217_10000410_pt1 | contig 45634 bp, 51 predicted proteins | sample Sb_taG_6_FD_89697 | JGI IMG/M metagenome (GOLD analysis project Ga0116217, IMG submission 89697) | Peat soil microbial communities from Weissenstadt, Germany - Sb_50d_4_PS metaG | ecosystem: Environmental > Terrestrial > Soil > Wetlands > Peat | place: Germany: Weissenstadt | collected 2010-09-21 | reverse complement strand
GATCCCGAGGGCAACGAGTTCTGTGTCTCCACCGGCGTCGACTGGTGAGTCGTCTCCTGACGTGGGACCGCCTGTACCGGCTCGTCATCGCCACGCCGTTGGCGACCAAGTAGCGGGGTTCATCCGCCCCTCATCCCGTGCGGCGCCCGCCGATCATGCCGAAGCTCGACAGACCCCGCGAGTGGCCGCGTTTGGCCTGGTGTGGCGCCCAGCTCCAGCGCCGCGCCGCCACAAAGGCGCCGGCGACACCCCAAATCGCCATCACCAAGATGTCGTGCCACGACCAGCCCGTCACGCCCTTCCGAACGATCGACGCGTCGTACACCGAGAGGATCAAGTGCCGGACGGGGAAATAGGACGAGAACTTCGCGAGCCCCGAGCTCGCCGATATGGGAAACCAGAGGCCGGACAGGAACAGCAACACGAAGAAGACGATGCTCGTAATCGGCGCCCCTGCTTCCTGGTTCGGTATGAGGGTGCTCATGCCCAACCCGACACAAGTGAACGAGACGGCTCCCACTACCAGGGCGACGACGAAGGCGGCGACGTTGTGGGGGAACGGCACGTTGTAACCAAGTCTCCCGATCAAGAGCACCAAAATCACTTGAGCGGCCGAGATGATCATGGTGCTGGCGGAGACGGCTGCCAACATGGCCCAGGTCGGCAGCGGCGAAAGGCGCAGCCGCTTCAACAACCCCATCTCCCGCCGCACGACGATGTTTATCGCCAATGTGTTGAAACACGCGGCCATGACCCCGTAAGCGATGAAACCGGGGACGTAGTACTTGATTATGAGGCCACCACCGATCGCGCTGCTGCGCTGGTGCCCGGTGCTCGAGCCGACAAGAACGAGAAAGACCACGGAGAACCCGACCGTGAAGATGGCGCCGATGGGGTTGAGCCAGAAGTTGAGCTGCTCGTAGTAGATCTGGCGGCCTACGAGCTTGAGGTCAGCCTTACCTCGAAAACGGGCGCTGAGGATTGTGCCGCTCATCACGAGCTCCCGACCGAAACAGAAGCGGCGTCGGAATCGGTGTCCGGCTGATACCCCGTGAGCCGGAGATAAACGTCTTCGAGAGTGAGCCGTTCCACCGTCAACCCCACGACGCTCACCTTCTCCCGCAAGGCCCAGTTCGTGAGAGCGGCAAGAACCTCGATCTCCTTGTCAGTCTTGATCTCGTACACACCGTTGGTCGAAACCGTCGCAGGTATGGGAACAGGTGGGTGTCCGTCGGCGTCGGCAAGGCGGAACCGGATGCTCGACTCGCCGACGTCGCGGCCCCCCAGCGACTCTGGGGTTCCCTCGGCGATGATGTGACCGGAATTGATGACAGCGACGCGATCGGCAAGGGCCTCGGCTTCGTCCATGTAATGGGTCGTGAGGAGCACCGTTGTCCCCCCGCCGGTGAGTGCCCGGACCACGTCCCAGGCCCCGCGGCGTGCCGAAGGGTCGAAGCCTGTGGTGGGCTCGTCGAGGAAGAGCAGAGCGGGGTTCCCTACGATCCCGAGGCCGAGGTCCAGGCGGCGCTGCTGGCCACCCGAGAGCGATTTCACCCTGTCGTCTGCCTTCTCCGCGAGACCCACCAGCTCGAGGATTTCGTCGACGGATCGTGGGTTCGGGTAATAGCCGGCGTTGCGCGTGAGGGCCTGGCGTACCGACAGGAACGGCTCCACGGCTAGCTCCTGGAGCACGACCCCGATCCGCTCGCGCAAGTGCCGGCTGGTTCCGGCATCGGCTGGGTCGTCGCCGAGCACCTCGACGCGGCCACCGTCGCGCTTTCGGAAACCCTCGAGGATCTCGATCGTGGTGGTCTTGCCCGCGCCGTTGGGGCCGAGCAGGGCGAACACCTCACCTTCGTTCACCTCGAAGGTGACACCCTTGACCGCGTCGACTCCCTCGTAGGTCTTGGTTAGATGCTCGACCGCAATGGCTGGCACACGACCTCCTTCTGGCTCAGGCGATCCCCAGCAGCTCGGCACCGTTGAGCCAGAAGAACCGCTCCTTGGTGTCGTCGTCGAAGCCGTCGAGCTCTGCACCGAAGCGCTCGAAGGGGCGCTTCCCACCCTCCGGGTGCGGGTAGTCGGTCGAGAACATGAACATCTCGGGGCCGCACTGGTCGATGAGCCAGGCCGTGTCCTCGAACGAAAAAGGCGTGAAGCGCACCTGACGTCGCAGGTACTCCGAGGGCAGCATGGGCAATGCCTTGAGGCCGGGCTCCGACCGCGAGAAGGACCGGCATGCGTGGTCGACGTTGCGCAGCAGTCCCGGGACCCACGAGGCCCCCAGCTCGATGGCGCCGCCGTGCAGCCGCGGGTGGCGCTCGAAGACACCGTCGAGAGCTAGGCAGGCGAGGAAGCGCTCGGGCGAATGGTGCAGCACTGGGAAATCCTTGGCGCGCAGGTTCTCGCCGCCGCCGAGCCAGTCCTTGGCAGCGGGCGGCCGTTGTTGTGGAAGGCCTTCGGCAGGAGCTTGCCGCCTCCGACATGCAGGACGAAAGGCACGCCCGCCTCCGCCAGTCGGGCCCACACGGGCTCGACGTCGACGTGCGCCGGTGAGAAGTCACCGGGGGCATCCGAAGGGATCCACACGGCAGCGACACCCTCGGCGAGCGCCTCGTCCAGAGCGTCGACCGCCAGAGTGGGGGACCGCAAAGGCAGGAAACCCACTGCCTTTAGACGCGGGTCGTGGTTGCAAAAGTCGACCATCGCCCGGTTGAGCGCCCGAGTGCCGCCGTAGAGCAGGTCGAGGTCGTCGCTGCCCGTGAATTGCCCCAGCGAGAAGGTGGGGAAGACGAGCTGCGCGGAGATGCCGAGCGCGTCGAGCACCCTGGTACGCACTTCAGCATCCAGGGCGCCGGGCGCCATCCATCCTTTCGGACCGCTGAGGACGTCCGCCGTGACATCGCTGTCGCGCTGCTTCTCCCACAGTGTCGGCAGCGACGACATGAGCTCGGCTGCGCCGGTTCCCGCCTTGTCGAAGCCGAGCGGACGCAGTCGCTCGCGCACACCGGGATCGGCGTAGGTCGGGAGCCATTCGTCGACCTCCATGAGGTGGCTGTCGGCGTCGAACACGGCAGAGCTGCGCATGACTCTCCCTCCGATGGCGTAGCGGCGGCGACGACAATGGTATTCGGAGGCGGCTGGCCGGACATTCTCCGGCTTCGGTCACCCTTGACTAGCATCTCGCCGGAGGATGTGCGCGGGAGGGGGAGCCTGGCATGAGCATCCGAACCCTGCGGGCAGTCGCGGCAACGCTGGCGGTGGCCCTGGGAGCCATGGCATGTGGGTCGTCATCGAGCTCGGGCGCAACGTCGGCACCAAAGGGGTTGCCAAGCTTCTACGCCGTCCCCGATGGCGTGGCCACGAAGCAAGCAGGAGCGCTTCTCAAATGGGAGAAGATCTCGGTGGCCGGAGTCCACGGGACGACCTATCGGGTCATGTACGTCTCGACCGACGAGAACGACGGGCCGGCGGCAGTCACAGGCCTGATCTTCGTACCCAGCACCCCGCCTCCTAGCGGCGGCTACAAGATCGTGAGCTGGTCGCATGGAACCAACGGCATGGCCGATCAATGCGCCCCCTCGCTCGATCCCGCCAGCGCGGTTGTGTCGCTCACGAGCCTCAACGACCTGCTCGATCAGGGGTGGGAGGTCACCGCGAGTGACTACCAGGGTGAGGGCACGCCACCAGGTCTGCTCCCATACTTGGTCGGCGACCTCTCTGCGCGCAACACCATCGACATCGTCCGCGCGGCCCAACACCTTCCCGCGGCGCACGCCAGCACCACGTATCTCGTGTGGGGTCATTCAGAAGGCGGCCAGACGGCCATGTTCGCTTGGAATCTCGGCCCGAGCTACGGGTCCCAGTCGGGCCTAAACCTGGTCGGGGTCGTGGCCGGGGCGCCCCCTTCCCAATTCCAGTACATCTACGACGCGCTGCAGACAAGCCCCTACCGCTTCTACCTGTTCATGGCCGCCGTCGGCTTCAACACTGCATACGGCAGCAATGCTGCACCGCTCAACCAAGTTCTCACGTCGAAAGCCATAAACCTCATCCCGGACCTGAGCAAGGGCTGTTTCAACTATTTGGAGTCGACGTTCGACAAGTACTCGATGACAGAACTCGTGAAGGCCAATCCTTTCAACGTATCGGCGTGGAAGCCGCTCCTCGCGGCCAACGACCCAGGAGACTTCTCGACATCCAACGCCGTGCCACTGCTCATCTACCAGGGTGGATCCGACGAGCAGATCCCCGTCGTCTCGACTCAACTCCTGGCATCCCACTTGTGCGGTCTCGGGCAAGACCTCGAACGATGGATCTATCCGGGTCTCAGCCATACCGGAGTCATACCCGTCTCCGCCAACGACATGATCCATTGGATGACCGATAGGTTCGCCGGCGACCCCGATCCCGATCCGTATCAGCCCACCGGCGAGGCAGGCATCCAGACGACGACCTGTCCGAGCTGAGGATCAGGCGGCCGAGAGAGGCTCGGGTGATCGAGACGCAAGGACTCACTCACCTCCATATCTACGTGACGGACCTCGACCGTTCTCTGCGCTTTTATCGCGAGGTGTTCGGGTTGGAGGAGATCTCTCGCGACGGACCAAAAATGGTGTTTCTGCGCCCGCCCGGCAGCTCGGACACAGGTACATTGAACGAGGTACCGGAGAAGGCCGTTAGGAGCGGAGGACTGGATCACTTCGGCTTCCGGCTGGCAGACAAGAGTCAGCTCGATCGAGCAATCAAAGAGGTTGAACAGGCCGGAGGGCGCTTGGTCGAGCGGGGCGAGCATTCATCGGGCGCCCCGTACGCCTACATGCTCGATCCCGACGGCTACACGATCGAGTTGTAGCTGCCGCCTCCGTCCCTCCTTACCCCAGGAGCGCGGCCAGGACCAACGTTCGCAAATTGGGTCGCGCTCAGGTCCTGCATCAGGCGAGCGACTGCGGGGGTCAAGCAGGTCAGGTTGGCTGAGTTTTGCGCCAAAGCTCGCATCTCGACGCGACCGGCTGCCACGCCGTGAGCGTTACAACCGGCTGGAATCCTCGAGGGATGTCCTCCTCGCAGACGGGAAGGCCCGACGAACCCACAGGGCGCGTGGTGCATCGCACCACCTCTCTTCTGCTCAAGCCCACTACTAGCCAGACCCGTGGGCTGCTCCGCCTACTTCGCCTTCAGTGCGAGCTGTACAACTCGGCCCTCGAGGAAAGACGGGGTGCTTGGAAGTGGGAGAGGCGAAGGGTGGGTCGCCTCGAGCAGTACGGGGCTCTCACCGGTTTCGACCACCCGGTGCTCGAGTTCGGCGTAGTCGCCGCCAGAGGCACCCTCTTGCGCCTCGACCGGGCCTTTTCCTCGTTCTTCAGGCGCCTCAAGACCGGCCAGAAGCCGGGGTTTCCGAGGTTTCGGGCCCAGAGCCGATTCGACTCGGTCGAGTACCCCGATAAAGCGAACTGGAAGCTAGACGAGAGGCGCCTCTACCTGCACGGAGTCGGACACATCCGCTACCACTGCTCCAAGCGCGGCGTGAGAGGAACCCCGAAGACCCTCGTCGTCAAGAGGGAGGGACGAAGGTTCCGGGCCTATGTGGCCTGCGAGCAAAGGCCGAGAGGCCACTTCCTGCGACTGGCAAGGCCGTCGGGATCGACCTAGGTGTGGAGAACCTCCTCGCCACCTCAGATGGCGAGCTCATCGAGAACCCCCGCCTTTTCTCCGCCTCAGCAGAGAAGCTCGCGTGCGCCCAGAGGCTTGTGGCGGGGAGGGCGAAGGGCTCTAACAGAAGAAGAAAGGCTGTTCTTGCCTCGGGCGAGGTGAACCGAAAGATCGCAAGACAGCGGCGCGACCACCTGCACAAGGTGTCTCGGAGCCTCGTCGACTCCTACGACCTCATCGCCCACGAGGACTTAGATATCAAGAACATGATCAAAAGGCCAGCTCCTAGGCCTGACGGATCCGGCGGATACGAGCCGAACGGGTCCAAGGCAAAGAGCGGTCTCAACAGAGAGATCTCCTCTGCGGGATGGGGGATGTTCATCTCGATGCTCACCTACAAGGCGGAAGGTGCCGGTAGGACCCTCGTCGCGGTGGAACCCCGATACAGCTCACAGCGCTGCAACAGATGTGGGGACGTGAGCAAGGAGAACCGACGAGGTGAGAGGTACTCCTGCAGAAAATGTGGTCACCAGGATCACGCCGACATAAATGCAGCGAGGAACGTCCTCGGGGCCGGCTTGGCCCTTCACCCTGTGTGAGAAGCACCAATTTGGGTGCAAAGCCCCTAAGGGCTTTGGTCCCTTTCGGACGGTCCGGCGTTCGGCGGGTACCCGGCCTCCTCGACCAGCGGGAGGCGCAGCCACGAGATCATCTGTTTGACCTGGTCGTAGGCCGCCAGGCGGGCCTCGACGGTCCCAGCTGACTCGGCACTTTCGATCGGCTCCCACAACCTGTGGACCATCGAAGGGCCGATCTCCAGGAGTCCACCGCTCCCGGAGGTCGCGTACCGGGCGAGCACGTAGCGGGCGAGCGCCCCGACCGGTACCCCGATCGCCTCGCCGAGCCGGCGCAGGGTGCCCAACGGGTCCTGGGTCGAGTACAGCGCGATGTCGGCCTTGTAATTGGCATCGGGGTCGTCCGGGGCCCACGGACCATCCCACGCTTCGAGTACGACGGTCTCTCGGCTCGGCGTCTCCATGTCTCCATCCTGGCTCACGACGACGTCAGGTCGTGGGCGACCATCTGGAGGAACACCACGACGCGCGGGCCCCACTCGGAGGCGATCGAGTCGGGGATGTTGAAGACGTGGTGCAGGCGTACCGCTCTCATCGTCGAGTATCCGGAGCGCTTGCCGAACGTGGCCGCGCTCTGCCCGCAGCAGTCGCCGTCTGCGAGGAAGACGTAGTCCGGATTCGCCTCGATGAGCGACTCGGTGGAGAGCTGCGGGTAGTCGTTCCCGCCGGAGCTCGCCGGGTCGGCGATGTTCACCATCCCGAGGGACTTGTAGAGGCTTCCGATGAAGGTGTTGGACGGCGCCGTGTACCGCGTCGGGTCCAGCTCCTGGTAATAGGTGGCTCCGCGCCCGCGTGATCCGACCGAGCGGACGATCGCCTCGAGCCGGCTGCGGATCGAGGAGTTCTCGGCCGCGGCCGCCGACTCGTGTCCGGTCGCCTTTCCGAGCATGGTGATCTGGGAATAGGTGTCGGCAATGGTCGTCGCAGGGGAGAGGATCAGCGTGGGGATCCCGAGACCCGCGAGCTCCGAGGCGATCTTGCCCGTCTCGTCCTGTGCGAGGACCACGAGGTCCGGATGAAACGGCACGTAGCTCTCCGGCCCCGTCTCGAAACCGGTGAGCCCGGTCCGAGGCGCGTTCGGCGGGTCAGCCGAGTACTTGTCGACGGCCACGACCTGGGGACCCGCACCGATGTCGTAGAGCATCGACGTCGCAGACGCCGACAGCGACATGACGCGGGTCGGACGCGCCGGGATGGTTACAGCACCGTTCGCCGCGTTCACCGTGACGGGGAACACCGCGCTGGACGAGGAGTCCGGCGTCGTCGGGTGCGAAGAGCTCGACGAGCCACAGGCGGTCGTGAGGCCGGCTGCTATGGCGAGCGATGCGACGAGAATTATCAGTCGTTTCACGGATTCCTCCTGTCGGTCGAGGGATCGGTGCTCGCCGACAGGGGCCCCGTCGTACGACCGCTGCGTTCCTCGACGCCCTTTGGTCGCCACCGACGGACCAGGCGACCTGGCTCGTCCTCCCATGGAGGAACGTCAGTTGCGGGACAGCGCCGGGCTCACACCGGACTTCGCTGGCCAGTCGGTTGCGCCGCCAATGTAGGCAGCAGGGAAGTGTCCGGCAATTCCGTTATGGCCCCGCTTCGGAGAACGGCTGGTGAGCGTGGTGAGCGTTCCCTACGGCACCTGAGATCCGGCGGCTGCCCCCTTTGCGGCGACTGCACCGGCGGCGAGGACGAAGCGCTCGGCAAGCTCCGGAGCGGCGACGAGGAGCTGGTGCAGGTAGCCGGCGAAGATGGTGTCTGATGCGAATCCACCCCTTCCGGATCCGAAGCGGGCGTCGACCTCGAGAGCGTCCCCGGCGGGCTCGGTGACCGTGCGGTGGAATTCGTGCCCGCGAAGGGTGGTCCCTACCGGACCGAGGGGGCTTCGAACCCGCGTCGTGGCGCTTCGGTACCCGATGGTGAGTCGATCCGTCATGCGGGCTTTCGTCGCAATGGCGCCGACCATCGGAGTGTCGTCCAGGGTTTCGCAGAGCCACAGCAAACCTCCGCACTCGGCCCAAGCGACCATCCCCCCGCGAAGGGCGTCTCGGACCGAGTCGTTCAGCGAGCGGTTCTCCGCCAACTCACCGGCGAAGACCTCGGGGAAACCGCCTCCTGCGTAGAGCGCGTCGCAGCCTTCGGGCAGCGACTTCTCGACCAAGGGGTCGAACCGCACCATCTCGGCCCCCGCCTGTTCGAAGAGGGCCAAGTTCTCGGGATAGACGAAGCTGAAGGAGGGTCCCGATGCGAGCGCGATCCGCGCCGCTCCAACGCGTCGCGCCGATGGCAGCTCGTCTGTGGCAAGCGGCGAGGCGGAACGAGCGATCCTTGCAAGTGCCGCCAGATCGCAGTGAGCACTCATCGCCGCTCCGATCCGCTCGACGGCGGCCCGAACCTCGTCGCGTTGCTCGGCGACCGGCACCAGGCCGAGATGACGCTCCCGCCAGGTGAGGTCGTCGTCCTGGGGGATCGCCCCGAGCACCGGTATCCCGAGAGGATCGAGCGCCTCCCGGCACAGGGTCGCGTGACCCTCGCCCGCGACGCGGTTGAGGATCACCCCGGCCACCTCCACACGAGGGTCGAGGCTGCGAAAGCCGTGGACGACCGCCGCCACCGAGCTGCTCATAGTCCAAACGTCCACGACGAGGATCACCGGAGCATCTAGGCGCCGAGCGACGTCCGCCGTCGAGCCGTCGACCTCTGGTTGACCCGAACCGTCGAACATGCCCATCACGCCTTCGACGATCAGGACGTCCGCACCCTCTGCCGCGGAGGCCGCCATGGGCGCGAGCAGGTCCTCGCCTGCCAACCAGGCGTCGAGCGAGCGCCCCGGCCGGCCGGTTGCGACGGAGTGGTAGCTCGGGTCGATGAAGTCGGGCCCGACCTTCGCGGAGCCGACGCGCATGCCGCTCTTCCGGAGCGCGGCCATGAGGCCGGTGGCCACCGTCGTCTTGCCGACCCCGGAGCCGATTCCGGAGATCACGAGGCGCGGTCCGAGAGTCGGCACGCCCCATGGTGGCACGCCCGAGTCTTCTGGCGTCCCGGGAGGGCTCGCGCTCTCGGTAGCGCAGGGTGGGCCCGCTGGGGCACGATCGCGCCATGAGGATCGTCTCGCTTCTCCCGTCGGCCACCGAGATCGTCTACGCGCTGGGTCTCGAGGACGATCTCGTGGGGGTGACCCACGAGTGCGACTGGCCCCCCGAGGCGAAGGACAAGAGGCACGTGTCTTTCTCCGAGTTGCCACCTTCCGCCGATCCTTCGGAGGTCGACCGACTCGTCAGCGCAAGCCTCGGGGACGGGCATCCGATCTACGGCCTGGACAACGAAGCGATCCGTGAGCTTCGCCCTGACCTCGTGATCAGTCAGGACCTGTGTGCTGTGTGTGCAGTGCCCTCGGGACACGTGAACGAGGCCCTCGACATCCTCGGCTGCCGGGCAGAGGTCGTATCACTCGATCCGAGCTCGCTCCACGAGGTCCTCGACTGCATGCTCACGGTCGGCGCAGCTACGGGGACCGAGGCTCGCGCGAAGCAGATCGTCGAGACCTTGCGAGAGCGACTCGCCTCGGTGGCGGGGGCTGTCGGCGGGCTCGAGCGCCCCCGCACGTTCGCCCTCGAGTGGTCCGATCCACCTTTCAACGGGGGTCACTGGGTCCCCGAGATGATCGAGCGCGCCGGCGGTGAGCCCGTGCTCGGGTGTCCGGGAACACCTTCGGTGCGGGTGAGCTGGGATCAGATCGCGGCCGCCGCCCCCGAAGTCGTCGTCTTCATGCCCTGCGGCTACGACCTCGAACAAGCCTCGACCGAGGCCCAGAAGATCCTCAGGCGGGACGAGCTCGGTGGCGCTCGGGCGTTCTTCAGCGTGGACGCGAGCTCTTACTTCTCTCGACCGGGCCCGCGCCTCGTAGACGGTGTCGAGATCCTCGCATCAGCGCTCCACCCGGGCGCGGTGGACGGTGCCCCTCCTTCATCGCTTCGCCGTCTTCGCTAGGAGTTAGTTAGTTAGGTGTAGGAGAACAAGAGGGTGTTGGAGCTGCCGGCTTCGGTCACGACCTTGACCACCACGCTGGAGGGGCCACCCGAGAGGCTCGGCACCGTGACTGTGCACCTGCTCTGGACGGGACAGCTCGTCGGGGCCTGCGCCTCCCCGAAGTAGGCCTGGATCCTTCCGTCCGGGCTCAAGAAGTTGGTCCCCGAGATCGTCACGGTCCGTCCTGCGGCTCCCGAAGACGGGGTGATCGAGGTGATCTGCGGCGGGCCGTCGGCACTGACAGGGCCACCGGGATTGACAGAGGAAGGAAGCGTTGTGGAGACGGCGGGATTCGAGGCCGATCCCGGACTCGAGTTCGAGGAAGCGCCGTTGCGTTGGGCTGACGTTCGTGCCGGTGTCGACTGCTGACCCGATGCGTAAGGCGACGACGACAAGCTCGAGCTGCCGGACGTGTTCAAAGCGATGACGGTGGCGCTCAGGGCGACGACGATCGCTCCGAGCGCGAGCAGTCCCGAGCGAATTGCATGCTCGGTGGTGTACCGCTTCCACGAGGGTGTGCGGGGCATCCCCGTGACGCGTTGGGTCGCGTCGGTGTTCTCGGTGTGCCCGGCCTCGTCGGACCACATCGGGCCCAACTCCTGCCAGCTTCCGATCCGGTGCGCCCCCGGCGCGTCGCCGGCGTCGGACTCCCGTGCCCTTCGCGCTGCAAGAGCCATCGCACTCAGTGCGCGCTGAGCGGGTAGGACTTGGGATGGGTCCTTCTCGGGGTCGGTCGCATTCATACCGTGGCTCCTTCAAAGGTTCCGTGGTCGGCTCGAGGGTTCTCCTGGCGAAGACGGATCCATACCCACTAACGGCGGTCCGGAATACTTCGAGTGCGAACTCCCTGGTCCTCGTGGAGGCCGCGACCGATCCCAGCAGAGACGATCAGCTCCTCGTCGCCAGGAGCTTTCGCAGTCGGGCAGTACGCGGATACATCGTCGGACCCCGGAACTGCACGAGCTTCTCGGTGACATAGTCCGGGTCTACTGGTGTGCCCGAGGTGACGATGGACTCGACATCGACCCAATCCTTAGGTCGGTTGAAGGAGAGCTTCATCACTACGAGGTCGTCCGCGCTCAGAAAGGGGAGCATTACGACATCGGAGGACGAAGCAAACGGGCGCGCGACCGCCCGAGCGATCACCTCCGCGTGATACGGGTGGAAGGCAAAGAAGACGTCGAGAGTGACCACCTCGCCTTCTCGATGGAAGCGGGTGCCGGCCACCGGTGGGGACTCCTCCACCGATCGCGCGGCCCTGAACCCGAATGAGAGCAGGAGGTCGATCAGGACCTGCGAATCCGTGACCGCTGTCGCTACGTTGACGTCGATGTCCACGGTGCCGCGCGGTTCGGCGTACTGCATGAGTGCGAGAGCCCCGCCGAACGCGTGCGCGATGCCTTCCTGTTCAAGGGCGCGGTGGACCTCCACCACCACGTCCTGGATCATGTGCGACGGCGGACCGTGTCCTGAGACTCCGCCAGGGTGAGCACCTGCGATATCGCCTCGATGCGCGATGCAGGCGTAGCGTCGTGGCGCATCCGTCCCGTGTCCTCGGCGTCTCTCAGGGCGTCATCTAGCTCGTCGCGAGGTGGGAAGTCTTCGTCAGGGAACCAGCCTGCCGTCGGAAGCTCGCATGCGATCTCCTTGTCCCCGGCCTTCGCCGTCAAGAGGTACCCGCAAGCGGCCAAGACCCGGTTGAGAGTCTCTGCGGAGGGAGACTTTCGGTCGTGTTCGTAGGCGGACAGGGTCGGCTGGCTGGTCCCGACGGTCTCCGCCACCTCCTCCTGGGTGAGCCCCCTGGATTCCCGCACGGCTCTGATGAAGCTCCCGTACACTGGCCCATGGTATCATATCCAAATAGATATATTACTTCGGGCGCGTGGCCTGGTCGATCCTGGCCATCACGGAGTCGTCGAGCAGAGAGGCGACCTCGAGCGCCTTCATGTTCTCGAGGACCTGATCCACCCGGCTCGCACCGGTGATCACCGTGGAGACGTTCGGGTTCTTGGTGCACCACGCGAGCGACAGCTGCGCCAAGGTGCAGCCGAGCTCGTCGGAGATCGCTTTCAGGGCGCGCACCTTCTCGTTGCCTCTCGGGTTCGTGAGCTGGCCGCGCAGCCATTCGTAGCCAGGGAGTGACGCGCGGCTCTGTGCGGGTACCCCGTCGAGGTACTTGCCTGTGAGCAGTCCCGACGCGAGCGGGCTCCAGACGGTGAGCCCGATGCCGATGTCCTCGTAGAGGCGTGCGTACTCACGCTCGACCTTCTCGCGTTCGAGCAAGTTGTACTGCGGCTGCTCCACGACGGGCTTGTGGAGGTGGTGGCGTTCCGCGACCTCCCATGCGGCTCGGATCTCGTCGGCGCTCCACTCCGACGTCCCCCAGTACAGGGCCTTGCCGGCGCTCACCATGTCCGACATGGCCCACGCGGTCTCCTCGATCGGAGTCTCGGGGTCTGGACGATGGCAGTACGCGATGTCGACGAAGTCGAGCCCCAAGCGCTCGAGGGAGCTGTCGACCGCCTGCACGAGGTACTTGCGGTTCAAGGTGTTGCGCATGTTCACTTCGTCGTTCAGTCCCCAGAAGAACTTGGTCGAGACGACGTAGCGGTGTCGCGGCCACTTGAGCTCCGAGAACGCGTTGCCCATGATCCTCTCGGACTCGCCGCCCGAGTAGGACTCTGCGTTGTCGAAGAAGTTGACGCCGGCCTCCCCGGCGGCCGCGATGCACTCGGTCGCGAGGCCTGTGTCGAGCTGCGGCCCGAACGTCACCCAGGACCCGAGCGATAGCACGCTCACCTTGAGCCCCGAGCGCCCCAGCCTGCGGTACTCCATCGGAGTGGTTGCGTTCCCCATGGCGACCTCCCTCGTTTGCGAATCAGCGCGGCGAACCGGCGTGAGAGAACCTTAGGAGAAGCGGCGCACGAGAGAATCTGCGACGCTCGGGCCGAGAAACTCGGCGGCCGGTCATACTGATGGGGTGCACGAGCACGACCACGACGCCGAGCTCGCATCCGACGAGGAGATCTGGAACGATCGCTACCGGTCCTCGTCCCGCGTCTGGAGCGGCAATCCGAACCCGCAGCTCGTGGCCGAGGTCTCCCACCTCGTCCCGGGCCGGGCACTCGACGTGGGGTGCGGGGAGGGAGCCGACGCCATTTGGCTCGCCGAGCGGGGATGGGAGGTCGTGGCGACCGACATCTCCGGCGTCGCCCTCGAGCGAGCTGCCGAGCACGCCCGAGACTCGGAGCCCGCCATCTCGGCACGCATCGAGTGGCGGCGAGCCGACCTTCTGGTCAGCCCGCCCGAGGAAGACTCGTTCGACCTCGTTTCATCGCAGTTCATGCAGCTGCCGCCCGAGCCACGCACCGGGCTGTTCAGCTCCCTCGTGAAGTCCGTCCGAACGGGTGGAACGCTGCTGGTGGTCGGCCATCACCCGTCGGACCTGGACACAGGCGTGCCCCGCCCGCCGATGCCCGAGCGTTTCTACACCTCGGACGAGGTCGCAGGCTTGCTGGACGGCTCGTGGACGGTCGTCGTGAGCGAGGCCCGCCCGCGGCCGGCGACCACACCTGACGGAGTCGAGGTCACGGTCCACGATGCCGTGTTGCTGGCAAGGCGGTCAGCGGGCGGTCAGGGTCAGATACCCGTCGGCAACGCCTAGAAAGCGTCTTCCTCAGGCTTGCTCTGCCTCCAGCGCCGGTGTCGCCCGGACGTCGGCTCGCGTGATCGCCAAGAAGGCGACCATGACGAAGATCACGGCGCCGAAGACAACCGCGACCCAGCCGTCTCCTAGGCCGAGGCCGCTTACGACCTTGGGCTTCCCGAGGCCGTCGGCGATCGAGGCTCCCAGGGGTCGGGTGACGACGTAGGCGAACCAGAAGGAGAACACAGCGTTCAACCGGAAGAATCGGTACCCGATCGCCGGGATGGCGATGACCCCGGCGAAGATGGCAGCCGAGGAGAAGTAGCCGAGGTGAAGCGTGTAGGCGGTGAAGTCGCCGAGCGCGGTACCCATGGCGAAGGTGGCGACCACCGCCGCCCAGTAGAAGGCCTCGCGCCTCGGGGTGTCGATGCTGTGGATCGAGAGGGTCTTCTCGGTCAGCCGCCAGGACGCGAACACGCCGAAGAGCACCAGCGCGTAGAGGACGGTCGTCGCCGTGTACGGCACTCCGAGGGCCACGTGGAGGACGTCGGCCGCCATGGTCCCGAAGACGCCCACCATGACAACCGCGAACCAGTAGGTCCAAGGGGTGTAGCGGGCCTTGCCGAAGGCGAGGAGCAAGGCGACCACGAATGCGGCGAATCCCAGCAGGACCGCCGCATATGGGTTGATCGTGTGGACCAAGAAGTCCGAGGTGGCCTCGCCCATCGCGGTCGACAGCCCCTTTATCACCCAGAAGACGACCGTGATCTGGGGGACCCGCAGCGCCCCCTTCTTGGTCAGCCACGTGCGCATGGTCCGAGCCTTATATGGCATGCGGCATTTCGACGAACGGGCGATGCTGTCGCACGCTCAGCCCACGAGCGACTCCACTTGCTTCACGAGCTTGTCCTCGATCTCGAAGTTCCACGCCGTCTCGGCGATGTCGACGACCAGGAACAGGTCGGAGATGACGAGTGTCTCCAACGCTGCCACTCCCAGATGCTGCAACCACTTCCCGATCCCGATCTTCACCGTGAAGTCGTTCGGATTGCCGGAGATCATGATCGAAAGAGCTCGGTCGGCGTCTACGACCCCGCGCAGGAACCCGCCCTTCTTTGCCTGGATGACCGTCCCCTCTGTGCTCTGCGCGGACGTCTGGGTGGTGAACCCGTCGGTCTTCAGATAGTCCTCGATCTTCTGCTGAAGGCCAGAGAGGTCGGTTCCCTTGTTCTCGAAGTGCAAGGTCTTTTCGCCTACGGTCATGTTTCCTCCTCGATCCGACGAACCAGAGCGGGGACATCCCGGCCGAAGCGGATCGTAACCCTCGCTTCGGATCGAAAATTGTCGGTGCACGACAAAGCAGCATCAAACCGAGAGCTCTCGGGGAACCACCGACCCGAACCCCTCACCGAAGCCGGTGGGAGAGTCGAGGTAGCCGAAGCTTCTAGACGCGGCCCGCGCCGACGAGCCCGTTGTCCCAGATCGGCTGGATCTGCACGTCCGAGCCTGTCTGGGGGGCGTCGACCACGTCGCCGCCGCCCACGTACATCCCCACGTGCTCGACGGACCCGGGCCCGCCACCCCAGAACACGAGGTCCCCTGGTGCGAGGTCACCGAGAGGGATGTGGCTGCTCGCGTCGTACTGATCCTGTGCGGTCCGGGGGATCCCGACCCCGGCGCGACCCCAGGCCCACTGCGTGAGCCCCGAGCAGTCGAAGCCGACCCCGGGAGACTCGCCACCCCACTGGTAGGGGACGCCGATCTGGCTCTCGGCCGCGGCCACCGCTGCTCCTGCTCCGCTGCCCGGGGGCGGCGGGATGTTGGAGAGGCTTCCGACCCGGTTGACGAATGCGGCGTGCTGCGCCGCGGCCTGCGCAGCCTGTTGCTGGGCGACGAGACCGGCGATCTGGCCCTTCACCTGAGCCAGCGTCGCCTCTTGCTGGGCGACTGCTGCCTCGGCCGCCTGCCTCTGAGAAGCGACCGCGTCGAGCGCAGCTTGAGCTTGGCCCTGGGTCACCTGGAGCTGCGCCTGCTGCGCCGCAAGGTTCTTCTGGGCGACGTTCAGGGCGTCGATGTCGGTCGAGATGTTGCCGCTCGCCACCGTGCGGTAAGTGTTGGCGACGGCTGCGCTCTGGCCACCTGGGGCGAACAGCTGCTCCAGTCCGGTGTTGTTGCCGGCCGTCATATAAGAGTTCAGAGCCGCCTGGCGCAGGTTGCCCTGGTCGTTCTGCACCTGGGCCTGGTCGGCGGCGATGGTGGACCGGATCTGGTTTATCTGGTCGTCGAGGGCCTGCACGCGTCCTTGCGCCTCTTCGTACTGCTGGGAGATCGCGTCGACGCGCGCCGAGTCGGCCTGGAGCTGCGCCGCTATCTGGGCGGCTTGCGCCTGAGCGCTCGCGAGCGGGTCACCCGCCGCGACACGCGGCGCTGCGATGACCACATAGGAGAGGAGTGTGATGACGACCCCGGCGAGACCGATCGGCTTGAACACCGACCTCGTCACTTTCCCGCCTGACGGTGCCGTCGAGGAGAACTCGACGTCAGTCACAATGGAGTCATTGCTTAGCAAGCCTCGGGTGCTCGTCGCAAGCTTGGTGCTTGGCACCGACACTTAAATTGTCCTTTGGCTGGCAATATGTTGGTTATTCACAGACCTCGCCACCGTTTGCGTCCAGAGCGTGGCCTGTGACGGCGGCGGCCAGGTCGGAGGCCAGGAAAACCACCGATCCCGCCACTTGCTCGTCGGTCGGGATGGCTCCCAGAGCGATCTCCTTCGCGATGTCGGCGACCACCTCGGACCTGTCGACGCCGCGGTGCTGCGCGAGGTAGTCGACGTACTGCTCGACTTGGGGTCCCCACATCCATCCCGGCAACACCGAGTTCACGCGGATGCGGTAACGCCCCAGCTCCTTCGCCAGCACGCGCGCCGCGACGAGAAGGCCGCCCTTTGCGACGGTGTATCCACCCTCTTGCGGTCTCGGCTTTCGAACTGCCATCGAGTTGACGAAGACGATGGACGTCCGCTGGTTCTCGTCTCCCTCCTGGCGCTCCTGAAGACGCGGAATGAACGCTTTGGTGAGCTGAAGAGGTCCGAAGAGGTTCACGTCCACGAGCTTGCGCCACTCGTCGAGGTCGACGCGGCGAAACGTCTGGTAGACGTCCGCTGCGAAGACGTTGTTGACGAGAACGTCGACGCCTCCGAGCTCCTCGACGGTCCGCGCCGCGAGTGCCTCGCACTGCTCGGCGTCGGTGACGTCGGCCGGGACGACGAGCGCCCGGCCGCCGATCGCCCTCACCTCGTCGGCGATCGCGTTGAGCACCTCTTCACGTCGTGCGGAGAGAACGACCTCTGCTCCATGGCGCGCGAGCGCGAGGGCCACCTGTCGGCCGAGCCCCGGACCAACACCCGAAACCACGCACACCCGATCCTCGAGCAGCACGACTACCTCCTTGCGCCTACAGACTGTCCCGGCGCGACAACGCGCGCCGGCAACTGCGTCGCGGCAGGCTATCTACTCCGATGGGGGGTCACTTCTTCGAGCTGGGCGCGTCCTAGTCGGACGGCGCGCGTCCGGCGAGGATCGGAACGTCCCCGACCCCGATCCGCGAGACCTCCTTGTGGAGCTTCTCGATCTCCTCGCTCACGATCCGCTCGTGCTCGTCGAAGTCGCGCTTGGCGGCCCTTGGGCTCCAGCGCCCCTTCATCGTGAAGACGAGGGCCAGGAACACCAGCTGGCCGGCGATGCAGACCCACCACCACCGCTTCCACTCGTTCGGAGACGCCTTGGAGGCAGGAAGGACCACCTTCTCGGCAACGAGGAGGCTCGCCAGGTTCTGGGAGTGGACTCCCACCTTCGACGCGATCTCCGAGTTGCTCACGGTCTGGCCGTTCTGTATCGCGATTGCAAGTGGGTTGTACGCGAGCAGCCCCTGCACCTGCTGGTTGCCGAGGCCGCCGGCGGCGCCCACGGCGGTGAGAAGGTTGTGGGTCTGCCCGCACGACGAGAGGATCTTCGCGAGCGTCTGCGGGCCGGGCTCACCCGTGGCGTTCAGGCCCGCGATCACCGGTGCAGGTGCGACCTTCGCCGAACAGGCCGTCGTCGAGGGTGCGTACGGGGCGGCGGCTTGGATCGCCTGAAGCGCGGTGGCCGCCGCGTTGTTGTCCACGAGCGTCGTCGAAGTCGTGATGACCCGCGGCAGGATGAGGAACGAAGCCGCGACCACTAGTCGAAGGATCCAGCCCCACACGGCGAGCCCGGTGGCGGTGAGCGCAGGGTTGTGCGCCTCTACCTGCTCGGTGTAGTTGGCCATCCACGGTGTGTACGCGAAGCCGATGGACACTCCGAGCAGGACGACGATGAGGACGTTCGAGTAGTAGCCCGTGTGCGGGTGGCTCACCTGCAGTATCAACAGGATCGTCATCACGATCCCGCCGACGCCCCCTATCACCATGAAGGGCTTTCGCACCCGCAGGCGGTCGGAGACGATCCCTATGACCACCAGAGTCCCCGCGTCGAACGCCCAGTACCACGTGTTGATCCCGTTCGCCTGGGCGGTCGTGCGACCGAAGATGACCACCCAGTACAAAGTGAGGACGCTGACCGACGCGTAGTAGATGAGCAGGAAGGTGGAGATGGCGAACGACGACGAGATGAGGTCGAGGCGCATCATCGAGCGCAACGGGTGAGAAGTCGCCTTCTCCACGTCGATCCCCCTCGCTCGGGCCTCGACGAGGACCTTCTCGCGCTCGGACACCATCAGCTGGTCGCGAAGCTGTGGGGAGAGCTCGCGCAGGAAGACGAACGAGAGCAGCACCACACCCATGCACACGATCCCGGAGATGTTGAACTGGTCCGTGAACGGGGGAAGGTGGGTCAGGGTGTGGGTGGCGACGAGAGCGGCGACGAGGCTGCCCATCGTCGGGCCCAATGCCCAGAGCCCCATCGCGGCTCCACGGCCCATCTGGGGTGAGAAGTCGCGCATCAGCGCCGGGGTCGACACGAGGATGATGCCCTCCACGAACCCGATCACGCAGTAGATGACCGCGAAGCTGAACTCGGTGTGGACGTGCGGCACGGTGAGCTGCATGAGCCCCACGAGGAGGGTGCCGTAGATCGTGAGGTTGGACCGGCCGAGCTTGTCGGACAGCCCGCCGAGGAACGCACTGAACGCGCCGATGGCGTTGGACACCACTAGCAGCATGAGGAAGTAGAAGAACGACATGTGGTAGGCGGGCAGCAACAGCGGCGTCACCGCCCCCTCCACGTAGTAGAGGTAGTAGAGGGTGATCGTGGTGATCGAGACGATCCTGAGGTAGCCCATGCGAGGGAGCGTCCGCGGGTAGCTGTACAGGTACCGCCTGCCGACGGCGTTTGCCAGCCCTCCACCCTTCGGCGCTGCTGTCGGTGCAGTCGTCACCGTCATGGTCGTCCTCCCCTGCGCCTTGTCCCTGCCGAGTCGTCCTCGCTGCGTGTCCCGTCTCCACGGAACCACCCGGCCGGGAAATCCCCCACGATCGATCGGGCCCTCCGTCCGGCCCTCCCCGGATGCACAGTCGTCCTGGCGGTCGACGAGCCCGGGTGGCCGAAGTCGGGCTTATGGAGATGCTACGTCCGAGGGCGGCCCGAGCACAGGGCCGAAAGCCCACACATACTCACGTTTCCCACCCACGCTCCACCCGGCGCCTCGCCGGGGGCCTGGGGGTGGCCCGCCGGGACCCGAAACTCTTGCCTTCTCGGCCGCAGGAGAGGATGCTGGCAGTAACGACCACCCGTCGCCCGGAGGGCGAGACGATGACCCTTGACCCCGTGCCCGAGTTCTACGAGGGGCCGGCCTCCCACCTCTACCTGATCGAGACGGCGCGCGAGCTCCCGGCGATCGCCAACAAGGGGGACCACGTTCGCCTGAGCCTCGCCGCGTCGGCCTTGCTGGAAGCCTTCGTCCGGCATGCCGAAGACGAGCGGCACCTCGTGCTGCGGCTTCCGCCCATCACGGCGCGGCTCGTCGAGAACGGCCAGCAGCGCGTTGTGGACAGGCTCGTGTCGCTCGTTCTGGAGGCGGACCTCGCCGAGGCACCGTGCCGATGCGTCACGTTGGCGGACGAGATCGCGTCGCTGATCGACCTTCAGATCATGTCCGAGGAGTGGGACCAGAGCGACCGCTGACGCGCCCGGTCGCGCCGACGGGTTCCCTCGCCGCGCACGCCCGCCTCGAACCCACGAAGAACGCACGGGCGATTTGGCCCTATGCTTTTGCGCGGCGATGGAGCTCGCCGAAACCGCAGATCGAGAGATCGCCCTGCTGATGGCTCCTACCTGCTGTCGAACGTCGACTCCGCAGGAGGGAGCGAGCATGCGAGCGTTGTGGGTGGGTGTCGCCGGGTTCTTCGGTGCCGTCTCGCGTTACTGGCTCGACGGGGTCGTCACCCGCTTCACGGGAGGCGGGTTCCCTTGGGGAACGTTCGTCGTCAACGTGTCCGGTTGCTTCCTCGTAGGTCTGCTCACGACCTTGTTGACGGAACGGATCGTCCCGCACCCGACGGCGCGGATCGCGCTGACGGTCGGCTTCGTCGGCGCTTACACGACGTTCTCCACCTTCGCGTACGAGTCCTTGCGTCAGCTGCAAGAGGGAGCCGTCGGCCTCGCATTCGTGAACGTCGCTACATCGCTGTTGACGGGGATCTTCGCGGCCTGGGTCGGGGTCACGGCGGGGAGAGCATTGTGAGGCTCGAAGGCGAAGGCAGGCTTCTGCGCATCTTCATAGGTGAATCCGACACCTGGCACGGCAAGCCGCTGTACCAGGCGATCGTCCGACGCCTGCGCGAGGAGGGAATCGCCGGCGCGACCGTCCTGCGCGCGATAGAGGGGTTCGGGGCGAAGAGCCATCTGCACACGAGCCGCATCCTGCGTCTTTCAGAGGACCTGCCGCTCGTCATCGAAGTGGTCGACCGGCAAGAGAACATCGACCGGATCGTCCCGATCCTCGACGAGATGGTGGCGGACGGCCTCGTGACCCTCGAGAAGGTCGAGGTGATCACTTATCGCGCTGGGCACTCCTGAGAAGGGTTGTGCCAGGCGGTTCATGTCCGTCGGGGTAATCGGGGGAGCCGGGGGCCGCTTCGAGCAGTCGCGTGCGGGTCTCCATCTGCTGCTCGGCACGCGTGAGCCTTCGCGCCACTTTCAGATGCTAACGATCTTGATGCGCTGGGGATCTGAAGTCCGCTTGAATATGAATACCGCCGGTACGGGGAGCGGCAGGCTCTGGGGGGCGTGATGGTAAGAGGTGAGATCCGAGCCGTGGGAAAGGTTGGCGGCGACGCGATGGCGCGAAACGTCGAGTTGGTGCGCGGCGTGCACGAGGCGATCGCCGGACGGATCTTCGGAATGCTCGGGAACGTTGCCGCACCGGTGCGCCGCTCGCACGATGAGATTGCGCGCGCCGTCTATTCGGCAGTTGCGGGCGTCCACCGCGTAGTGCCCCTGGCCGTCGCATCTGGAGCCGCGCTGGCGGGGCGAGAGCCCTCGAGTGGCGCACAGCTGGTGGGTGGCCAGAAGGTCGCCCGGATCTCCGACTCGCGTGTCGGGAGTTTCGCCTTAGGCGTCCTGAACGGGATCCGCGGAGACTCACTTGCCGGAGAGGGCAACGAGCTCGCGTTGCCCATGACGTTCCGACATGGAGAGGACGACCTGACGTTCACGCGCCGGCAACTCGAATCCGCGTTCCCTAGAGCGTCGACGAAGGTCGCCGTCTTCGTGCACGGACTCTGCGAGACCGACCGCTCGTGGTTCGGCTCTCGCCGGGCCAGCCAGGACACCGCAACAACGACCGCTTACGGACAGCAGCTGCATAGCGACCTCGGCATCACTCCGCTGTACCTGAGGTACAACACCGGCCTGCACGTCTCGGACAACGGGCGCGACCTGGCGCAAATGCTCACCAGGGTCGTCGACGCCTGGCCACGACGGGTCGAGGAGATCGTGCTGGTGGGACATTCAATGGGCGGCTTGGTCTTGCGCAGTGCTTGCCACCAGGCATCGCAGCAGGACGAGCCGTGGGTGGACCTCGTGCGCCACGTCTTCTGTCTCGGCACACCTCATCTGGGCTCGCACGTCGAGCAGGGCGCGAACGTCGTTGGGTGGGCCCTGGCCCGTCTCCCTGAGACACGGCCCTTCGCGAAGGTGCTCAACTCGCGCAGCGCCGGCATCAAGGACATGCGCTTCGGCTCTCTGTCGGAGAGCGACTGGTCGGGTCGCGACCCCGACGCGTTCTTGGAGAACCGGTGCGAGGAGGTTCCCTTCCTTCCGGGCGCCGACTACTACTTCATCGGGGTCACAGTGACACGCGACGCCCGTCACCCTCTGGGCGTGATGTTTGGCGATCTGCTCGTGCGGTTCGCAAGCGCGTCGGGGAACGGCAGACGCCGTGTGCTGCCCTTCGAGATCGAAAAAGGCCGGCACGTAGGCGGCCTTCACCACTTCCACCTCCTCACCCATCCCGCCGTCTACGAGCAGATCCGGACCTGGCTCGACCGCGAAACATCCAACGAAGTCACCGACGAGGTTTGGCGTCGCTAGGGGAAGCAACTCCCGCGCCGAAGCGAGGGGGCGACCGCCAAGCGCCGACCGCCCGCGTCATCTCTCGTTCGTATTCGTGAGCGAGCCCTTCGGGTGTCAGGCAGCAGCCTTGTGAGCCTTCGGGCCGAAGTACCGCTCCCAATCCGGGCGGACGTCGTCGAACATCGCTCGGCACATCCCTGCGCTCACCTCGGCGGGGGAAGGCACTCGCATCGGCGGGGCAGGCACCGTGACGGGCCTCGCCGCCTTTGCGAAGTACTCCTCCCAGTCCGGGCGGACGTCGTCGTAGAGGGCTCTTCCCATCTCGCCTGAGAACTCCTCTCGATGGCTCGCCAGGAATCGCTGCCAGGTGACCTTCTCCTCGGCGCTGAGCACGACGTTTGCGTCTCGGTCAGGCATAACGGTGGTCATGGTGCACCACCTCCTACTAGCGATTGAACTCCCGTGCCGGGTTCCTCGACAGGGCCGAACGGACCTATTTCGGGTGCCCGCGAGGAGGCTCGGGGCCTGGCCGGTTACGTCTGTTCGGGTGCAGGGGGAAGAGCCGGGCCCTCGTGACGTTCGACCCTGGGCTGGCGCTGTTTGCAGGCTCACACTGGAGTTATGGCCAACACGCTCTCATCTCTTCCTGCCGGTCACCGGTCGCGGGACCATGGCGGACCACTCGACGGCATCTGGGACAACCAGCTCGGATCCGAGCTCGTCCTCGAGGACGACGGCGAGGGTGGTCTGACAGGCACGTACCGCAGAGCGGACGGCCTCAACCCGGACTCGACGTACTTGGTGCGCGGGTCCTACGACGTGATGACGAAGGGGCCGTGCCGGGTGCTCGGTTTCGTCGTCAACTGGTCGGAGCATCAGACGATCACCGTCTGGTCCGGCCGCTTCAATCCCGACGATCAGACAATCGGGGCGACCTGGCTGATGACGACCGAGAGCGACGAAGCGGACGAGTGGAGGTCGACGTTCGTCGGCCACGACATGTTCCGGAGGCGCCCACCAACCTCTGGAGCCGCGGGCTCAGGCGCCTGATGGTCGTCCAGCGCGCGGAAAGCCGTCAGTTGGGGGCGAGCGGGGAGCCGTCGGCTTCCGAAGACGGGGAACCTGACGCGGTCGTCGTCATGGAAGGAGCCGACGAGGACCTCTCCGAGTCGGTCCTCGAGCCCGCCAAGGTCATGCGCGTCGCGATCATGGTGCGTCAGCTGCTCGACGAGTTCCGCCAGACACCGTTGGACGAAGGAGGAAGGACAAGGCTCAGCAAGATCCACGAGCAGTCAATACGAGAGCTGGCGAGCACGCTCAGCCCCGACTTGGCGCAGGAGCTCGAACGCATGACGCGTCCATTCCAGAAGACCCCTCCCTCGGAGGCGGAGCTGCACGTCGCACAGGCGCAGCTCGTTGGGTGGCTGGAAGGCCTCTTTCGCGGCATCCAGGCGGCGATCTTCTCCCAGCAGGTCGAGGCCCAGCTCCAGCTGGAAAAACTGCGCGAACGAGGCTCGTCGGAACAACCCCGGACGAGCAACGCGGCGAACACGGCGCCCGACACAGGGTCGTATCTCTGAAGCGCTAGGTCCAACGCCAAACGGCTGGATCAGCCGGGAGGGGAGCCGGAGCGCCCGACGAAGTGCTTCATCGATTCATTCACTCCGAGAAGGTCCATCGCCCAGTCGAACATCCGCGTAGGCAGGACGCGGAGCACTGAAAGAAGCCCTACTGCAGGAGGCATCACAAGGACTCGACGGTCACGCACGATCGCCTCGGCGATCTTCTTGGCCACGTCTTCTTGCTTGAGGATCGGAAGCAGGAACGGCACGCGCGTCCTCACACCTTCGAACATCCCGGTGTCGATGTAGAAGGGGCACACCACCGTCGTCTTCACCCCGGGTGCGACCTGCCGCAACTCGACGCGCAGCGACTCGTCGAAACCAACCGCGGCGTGCTTCGTAGCCGAGTAGTCGGTCTGGCGGGCCACGCCCACGAGACCCGCAGCCGATGCGATCGTGACGACGTGCCCGCTGTTTGCGGCCACCATCGCCGGCAGGAACGCCTTGGTCACCCAAAAGAGCGCCAGAGCGTTCACCTCGAAGGTCCGCAGGATCTGCTCGTCAGGGATGTCGAGCAGGCGAGACCCGCTCACCACACCTGCATTGTTCACGACGACGTGAGGGTCGCCCACCTCCGACGTCACGCGCTCGGCAACTGCGTGAACTGCGTCTCTGTCTCTGACGTCGCACGTGTAGCCGTGGTGGGGTCTGCCGGTCAGCTTCTCGAGCTCTTCGACCACCGGCAAGAGCCGCACTTCGTCGACGTCCCAGAGGACGACGGTGGCACCCGAGGTCGCCAGTTCCCTCGCGAGGAGCCGACCGATCCCGCTCGCGCCGCCAGTGATCAGTGAGATGCGATCCCTGACTTCTGTCATATAGAGACAGGTTAGGGACTGGGCGTCTGCTTACAAGAGGCTAGTGACCCCTTCCGAAGAGACCGGTTTACGCTCCCGTGGCGTCGTTGTAGAACTCCTGCGACCCGGCGATGCCTGCGAGCACCTGCTCGTCTGTGGCACCCGAGTTGAGAGCCCCCACCCATGTCGAGAGCCCTCCCGGGTCAGCGGGGCGGTTCAGAAGCGTCTGGTAGAAGAACTGCACGGTGTCTGTGCGCGACTCGTTCGACGTGTCTATCGCATATGCGACTTGCGTGCGGCTCACACCACTCACCAGAGCCTGGGTCCATGTCGCGAGCCCACCTGAGTCAGCGGGTCTGCCGAGCAGGTCCTGGTAAACCGCGTTGACGAACCCGCTGTTTGTCGAGCCTGAGTCGGAGAAGAACTCGGCAGAGCCCAAGATGCCCGCGTCGATCTGCTCGTCTGTGGCACCGGAGTTGAACGCACTCATCCAACCCGCAAGCCCACCAGGGTCAGCCGGTCTTCCCAAGAAGGCTTGGTAGTCGGCCTGGATGAAGTCCGTTCTGTACTCGCTCGACGTGGCGATGCCGTAGGCGACCTGGGTGGTGCTCGCACCAGATGCCATCGCGGCTTGCCAAGAGTTGAGTCCAGCCTGATCCGCGCTTCGCCCGAGGATGTCGGAATAGAGCGCGCAGATGAATGCCGCGTTACCGGTAGCCCCGCTGCACGAAGAAGAAGGTGGCGCAGGTCCGGTGGCAGAGGTCGGGGTGATCGACACCACGTTGGAGGGTGGCCCTGTGCCGAAGGCGTTCGTGGCCTCCACGTAATAGGAGTAGGTGACTCCGGGCGTCACGTTCTGATCCACGTAGGTCGTCGTGGGCACAGCGACCGTGGCGATAAGAGCAGCAGCCGTGGTCGAGGTGAATCTGAAGACCTCGTAGGAGGTGACCGGCGAGGTGCCGCTGTTGACCGGCGCACCCCAGTTCAAGGTGACAGGGCCGTCCCCGGTCGGAGTCGTAGCCGTTAGGTTCAGTGCGGCTGTGGGAGGTACGCCTCCTGAGGTGAATGGGCAGCGGTCGGCCAGCGGGTCGTAGGTGATCGTCACAAGACCTGAACCCAGTGTGCTCGTGGTCGAGGTGACGTTCGTCGCGGACGTCGGGTTGAAGTACGAGGAGCCACCGCCGCCCGCTGCTTCGGGTCCCCCTCCCCCGAAGCCGCCGCCTCCTCCGCCGTAGCCGCCTCCGCCTCCGCCGTCTAGGCCGTAACCGCCCCCACCTCCGCCGAAGCCGATGCCGCCACCGCCGCCTCCACCCACGAGGGCACTGTTGCCACCGTCTCCACCGCCGTCGTTGCCCGGCCCACCAGAGGCGGACCCGCTCCCCGCCGCGCCTGTCTGGCCGGGGGCCCCGACATTCTGACCGTTCGTGCCGGGAGCGCCGCCGGTGTTTCCTCCTCCGCCTCCTCCCCCTCCGACGCTGCCGTTTCCGCCACCGCCGTTGCCGGCACCCGAGCCACCCGATGCACCGCCGGCTCCGACACCGCCGCCGCCCCCTCCCGCTTCGCCGGGAAATCCAGCACCAGCGCCGCCTGCACCCGAGGCCAAGCCACCTTGGCCCCCTGGGCCGCCCGGGCCCCCACCGGGGACTCCCGCGTAACCGGTTGATGCGGTGCCACCGGCACCTCCTATTCCGACAGGACCGCCAAGACCGCCTGCGCCACCGCCCCCGCCTGCGACGATGAGCGGGACTCCACCGGTGCTCACGACAGAGGCACCCCCACCTCCGCCGCCGAGGTCATTACCGCCGCCCCCTCCACCGGCACCCCCTGTAGGGCTTCCAAAGAAGCCGGTGCCTGCCCCCCCGACTTCGACGTCTAGGACCTCTCCGGGGGTGACGGCGATGCTCGCGCTCGCGCTCGCGCCTGCCCCACCGCTAGCTCCAGGGGCTTGGCCCCCCGGCCCGCCGTCAGCCGTGATGGTCACGGCGCAGATCAATCCGGGGACGGTCGCCGGGCCACTGGTGTCGTAGCCAGGTGTGGTGGAGGAGAAGATCGTGTTGGGCGCTGCGGGTAACGCGCCAGCAGGAGCTGCACCGCCGACGACCGACAGGCCCGCTGCCCCGAGCCCAATGGAGGCTGCTGCTACGGAGAACCGCAACAGGCTCTTTGCCCGCGAGACCCCACGAGTGCAGCTAGGTCTGGGTGCCCCGGATGCCGGTCGCGTCATTTGCTCAGCCCCTCGTCGGTCCTTCTCCTGCACAACCGTCCGCGAACCCTACAAGTGAGAATCCCTAATCGCACGGTTATCGCACGGGACGGGAAATCGACGTGGCGACTTTGGTCCTGATTGGATCGGCTCGCGCGATGGACGCGCGATGGACGGTATCCGCCGACCTCTTCCCAAAGCCGATTGGCCCCGCTGACCTGCGATTTCCTGCGTCGGGCTGGGCGGATTTGAACCGCCGACCTCCACGTCCCGAACGTGGCGCGCTAACCAAGCTGCGCTACAGCCCGTATCAGTGCAGGCTATCCCCTTGGGCGGCGTCCTCTTCCTCCGCAGGGGCGATGGTCTGCAAGACCACCTTTCCCACCCGGCGCCGGTCCATCTCCGCCACTCGCAACTCCCACCCGTCGTGGGCGACGCGTTCGCCTTCCTCGGGGATGTGCCCGAAAGCATCGAATAGGTAGCCCCCGAGCGTCACGTACTCACCTTCGGGCACGTCGAAGCCAACCTGCTCGCGCACGTCGTCCACGCTGGTGCCGCCGTCGACGAGCCATCGGGTGTGATCCACGCGGATGATGTCGGGCTCCTTGCCTAGGTCGAATTCGTCACTCAGGTCGCCCACGAGCGCCGAGAGCAAGTCCTTCACGGTGAGAACTCCGGCCATACCTCCGTACTCGTCGACGACGACCGCGAAACCGCGCCTGTCACGACGCATGTCGGCGAGGACGTCGAGAACGAGACGTGACTCGGGGACCATGAACGGCTTGCGCAGCCGGCGAGAGATGTCGAGAGGGCTGGGTTTCTCTGGCTCACCGTTGTGATCTCCGTTTCGGCTGTCGAGCTGCCAACCCGACCTGAACAGGTCGTTCACGTAGAGCACGCCTACGAGGCGGTCGGGATCCTCGTCGTAGACAGGAAAGACGCTGTGGCCGGACCTGCGCACGGCCTTCGCCACGTCCCCTGCGTGAACTGGGATCGCAAGCCCCACGACGTCGACCCGCGGGGTCATGACCTCTCTGACGGTGGTGTCGCGCAGGTCCTGGAGCGCGGCGAGGATCAACCTCTCCTGGTCGTCTCCATTCGTTTCGGCGCTCGTGTCATCGCGCGCCCGGGAGGGTCCTGGTAGAGGGTGGCGACGCCGGAACATCCAGAGCGCGAGCCGGGCTACGTGGTGACCGGTTGATAGGACCGGTCGTGGTACGTGAGACCTTCGATCAGCGCGTTCGCGGCCTTTCTCAACCGCAGCGGATCGAGCGGTTTCACGACCCAGCCTTCGGCCCCGGCTCGTCGAGCGAGGAAGACGTCTGCGCGACGGTCGAGGAGCATGAGGACCGGCACCTCCGGCAAGTTGTCGTAGGAGGCCTCGAGCCGCAGCTCCATGCAGACCGCCATCGCACCCATGTTCCCCATCTGCATGTCGACCACGACCAGCTCTGGTTCGCGCTCGGCCACCGCGACGGAGACCTCGGGGCCGCTGGTCACCTCGATCAACTCGGTTTCGGGCTCTTCGAGGGCCGAGACCACCTCGGCGCGCACTGAGGGCGCGTCGCTCGCAACGACGATGGTCTGCACGCGATTCAGGCTACTTCGGCCCGTCTGGATCGACCACCACCGGCACAGCCTGGCCCGAGAACATGTGATCCGCGACTATCGCCAGGCCGTCTGTGTCCGTGACGTCGATGTCGAGGAGGGGAACCCGCGCCACCGGCGAGGGGGCCACTTGGACGACGAGCTCTGCAAGCGCCGCCTCTTCACGTTGGTTCACCGCGAGGTAGCCGCGGAGGTTCTCCACGAGCGCCTCGAGGGCGCTACCGGGGGGAGCCTCCGGCAACTCGAGGATCGCGTCGCCTCCTGGCCTCGGCGAGAACACCGGGTGCATGCGGTTGACGACGAGCCCTTCGACCGCGAGACCCGACTCGTTCAGCTTGTCGGCGAACCAACCGGCCTCGTCCACGGTGTCCGAACGCGGAGCGGTCACGAGCACGAACGCCGTGGTCCTCTTGGCGAGGAGCCGTCTCATGTGCTCGGCGCGCAGCCGAAAACCCTCCTCCATGCCCTCGAAAGCCTGGAAGAAGGCGATCGCGTCCTGGACGATGTCGGCTCCTGCGACCTTGGACAGGGTTCGCAGCAAACCCTGCATGGCGACCGACACCGCACGCAGGTAGGCGCGGGTGGGCATGAGGAGCAACTGGAACAGCCGGTGGCCGAGGAACCGGGTGAGCCTGCGCGGAGCGTCGAGGAAGTCGATGGCATTTCGCGTCGGGGGAGTGTCCACGACCACGATGTCGTAGGCGTCTTCCTGGACCAGCTCGTAGAGCTTCTCGATCGCCATGTACTCCTGGGTGCCCGAGAGCGCACTCGTGAGGTTCCGGTACAGGCGGTTCGAGAGGATGCTCTCGGCCTGCTCGGCCGACGAGGCATAGCGGCGCACGAGGTCGTCGAAGGTTCCCTTCGGGTCCAGCATGAGAGCGGAGAGCTCGCCCGACCAAGGCCCTTCAATCTTCTTGGGACTGTTCGACAAGGAGTCGAGACCGAGCGCGTCGGCGAGCCTCCTCGCAGGGTCGATCGTGACGACGCACGCTCGCCTGCCGCGCCGTGCAGCTTCAAGGGCGAAGGCGGCGGCGACGGTTGTCTTGCCAACGCCTCCGGATCCGCAGCAGATGACGACCGACCGCTCCTCGACCAAGTCCGCGAGCTCGTGGCGCGCGGCCAGCGGCTGGGGGTCGGACTCCGCGTCCCGAGGCGTCTTCGCTTTGTCGGTCGCGGGCTGGTTCAGGATCTGGGTCATGGTCGCGGACCTTCGAGAGGGACGTCGCCGAGAGTGCGAACGCCGGCCGCGAGGTCGTTTCCTAATCGACCGAGCTCCTCGAGACCGATCTGCGCACTGAACAGGAAGGGTGCCTGCAGCTGGGGCAGCGGTAGGTCCTGCGCGAGCCGCTCGCGCTGCTCGGTCTGGAGCCGATGTCTATGCGACCTGAAGGAACCTGCCTTTCGAAGGGCGTCGGCAAGGTCGTCGTCGACCTCGACGCCCGCCTGAGCGGCCGCCTCCTTTGGGTCGGTGTCCAAAAGGCGCTGCTCCGGTAGGCAGCCGTTCACGATCACCGGCCCGAGGGTGATGCCGATCCGGTCCTCGAGCTGGTACGCGGTCTCGATCACCTCGTTGACCGGCATCTCCTCGGGCAGCGTGACGAGGGCGACTTGGCAGCGCTTCGGGTCGGAGAGCAGGTCGACGACGTCGGCCGCCTGGGCGCGGACGGGGCCCGAGCGAGCGGCGTCGAGGAGCCCCTTCGCCGAGGACAGAAAGGTCATCGCGTGGCCGGTGGCGGGGGCATCAACGAGGATCAGGTCGGCCGGGTCGTCGCGCTCGAGTTGCTTCACCTTCCCGAGCACGAGGATGTCGCGAATGCCCGGGATGGCCGTAGCCACCACGTCGAGTGCGCCCGACGAGACAAGGCGCTTCGAGATCCTCTTCATCCCGTGGTCGGCGAGGTACTCGACGAGGGCATCGTCGGGAGTGATCCTCCGGGCGCGGACCGCGGCGTCGGCCGACAGACTGTTGAGCACCCGCTCGTCGTAGTCGAGCGACCCCTCGCGGCCGAAAGCCGTGGTGACGCCCGACTTGCCTTCGAGCTCCACTACCAGGACCTGGAGCCCGTTGGTCGAGGCCATCTTCGCCAGCGCGGCCGTGATCGTGGTCTTGCCCACGCCTCCCTTCCCGGCGACTACGAGGACGCGGCTCTGGCGGCAGAAGGCGACGACGTCCATCCCCGGCCGAGCGTATCCGCCATGCGAGCGGCCGATCGGCCCCCGGGGCGCCCCGGAGGTCAGGAATTCCTGCTCAGACCCCTTGTAGGCGCTCCGAACGCGCGGATAGCGTCATCCTCGGGAGGGTCACGTGGCGACAAGGTCGATCGGTGAGTCGTGGCAGGCGAGGGCGGCCTGCAGGGGGCCTCAGGCGGCGGCGTTCTTCCCGCCCGCCCACGCCGAGCGCAAAGAGGAGAAGGTGAGCCGCGAGGCGAGGGCCAAGTCGATATGCGGCACCTGCGTCGTCAGGCGCGACTGTCTCGACTATGCGATCCGCATTCGCGAGCCCCACGGGATCTGGGGCGGGCTCAACGAGATCGAGCGCAAGCAGCTGCTCGAGCGTCGAGCCGGCTGACCCGACCCGAGAATTCCGTCCTTCACCCCTGGCTCAGCCGCGCAGCGCCTGCGCGAGTGCCAGAGCTCGAGCACACCGCAGCGGGGCTCTGTGCCGTAGCAGAGCAGATGGCCGCGGCGATCTCGTTCGCTTCGCCGATCACCGCTTCTGTCACCGGGTTCGTCGGATCCGAGAGCTCGCCTGCGATCTGGGCCATCGAGCTTCCCTGCAAGAGAGCAGGGGAGAAGCCGATCGCGGCGCCGCTTGCGACGAGGCGGTTCGCCACGTCGACGAAAGGCAGGGCGCCCGGGTCACCCGTGGCGCTCGAGTCGGGTGGAAACGGCTCGGAGTCGAAGCGCCTCATGAGAGCCTGCTCGAAAGACGGCACGTTCTCGAGCTTGGGATAGCCGGCAGGCGCGAACGTCGACGGGGACTGGCCGTACTCCTCGACCGGCGAGAAGGTGACGTAGCTGCTCCGGTACGTCGAACCGTAGAAGCTGAACGTGGGAGTGCCCGGAAACACCTCGCCCTTCGAGGACGACGTGGCACCCAGGCGGGAGAACGTGCCGAAGCGGCCGAGCGCGACGACCAGCGCCCATCGCTCGGCTGCGCAATAAGGACAGAACTCCCCACCCACGTACACGACGTCGGGACGACCCGACACCACGAGCGCGGGCTGGCCGAGGAGCGCACTGGGCGACGGCCCGGTCGGGTCCGGGGCACCGACAGTGTCGAAGACCTCCGCGGGCACCGTCGTCGCTTTTCGGACGACCGTGTTGCTCGCCGGCGTTACCGGAGGCGCCTGAACGGTGGTCGATCCCCTCGTCACCTTCAGCACCAGCAGGACGCCGACGATCAACAGCACCAGCAGTACGAAGGCCCAGGTGACGAGCGCCATGGGGATTCGCCAGCGCGTCGGGGTGGCCGGCTGTTCGACCGGTGGCTCCACGATGGCGGCGGGCGGGAGATTGTCCATTTCTCGAATCGGAGCGGCCAGCCTACCGATAGGACTGGTCGCGCTCCCCGCAGCGCAGGTGTTCACCAGCGCTGTTGCTCGGCGCCGACTGCCGACCGACAATCCACCGCAAGACGATGCGGCCGAAATAGATTCCCAACACGAGGGGAGGCCTGCCGACACAGCAGGCAGGAAGGTGGTTCGGGGAGGGTGCGCAAGATCCGCTTCGAGCGCATAGACGTCGGTGACGCGCGCGCCGAGCACGGGCGAGGTGGAAGCGGGCCCGCGGTCGTGTTCCTCCACGGTTGGGGCCTGGCACCTCGGTCTTACTCGTCGTCTTTGGCTCAGCTCGTGGAGATCGGGTGCACGGTGGCCGCGCCCGCCCAGCCGGGTTTCGGGAGGACGCCAGCTCTCGGCAGCGGCGAGTGCAGCTTCTCCGGCTACGCGAACTGGCTGGCGAGGTACCTCGATGCGGCCGGGATATCCGAGCCCGTGGTCGTGGTCGGACACTCCTTCGGCGGAGGCGTCGCCCTGCAGTTCGCTCACGACCACCCGGACCGGGTGCGCGCCGTGGTCGCCTGCAACGGTGTTGGCGGTACGGTCCGATCTGGTCCTGCCGACCGGCACTGGTGGGAGTGGGGCCGGCACCTCGGATCGGACGTGCTGGCGCTCGAGTCGGTGGTGCGAGTGCTTCCTGCAGTGCTCGGTGAGGCCGTTCCGAACCTTGTGCAGAACCCGCTCGCAATGTGGCGCGTCGCCGAGTTCGTGCGCCGTGCCGACCTGCGGCGGGAGATCCGCATGATCAGGCACCGACGTACCCCTGTGACCCTCGTATGGTCCGACCGCGACCGGCTGGTCCCGCACGGGAGCTTCTCGACGCTGTGCACAGCAGCGGGAGTCGAGGGCGTCGTGGTCCCCGGCCACCACAACTGGCTGATCGCCGATCCTGCCCGCTTCTCGGACATCGTGCTTCGCGCCCTCGTCGATGCGGGCGTGATAGAGGAGACCCTCAGCCAGCTGACCGCCTGACGGCGAACGGAGGCTCGGATGTCCGACTCGCCGAGGTCACCATCGGTCCCCCGAGACGCCGCCACCGTCATGCTCGTGCGCGATGCTCAGGTGTCGGGATCCGACACCCTCGAGGTGTGCATGGTCCGCCGTCACATCGACTCTGATTTCGTCGGCGGGGCATACGTCTTCCCCGGGGGCAAGGTGGACGTCGAAGACAAAGCCACACCCGCAGCCGAGCTCTGCACCGGACGGACCGACGTCGAGGCGAGCGAGATCCTCGGCATCGGAGCCGGAGGGCTCGCATTCTGGGTCGCCGGGATACGTGAGTGCTTCGAGGAAGCGGGAGTGCTGCTCGCGTACCGTGTCGACGCGTCCGATGGCCGGCTCGTCGACGCATCGGACCCCGAGGTGAACGCAAGGCTCGCTTCGATGCGCGTCGCCCTCAACGCCGGGGAGATCGACTTTCTCGAAGCCTGCCGCGAAGAGGGACTGTCGCTCGCGGTCGACCGGGTCCACTACTTCAGCCACTGGATCACTCCGGAGCTGAATCCGAAGCGCTACGACACCCGCTTCTTCGTCGCGGCGCTCCCGGCCGGGCAAGTTGCGGTGCACGACGACTACGAGACCGTCGACACGGTCTGGGTCCGGCCGTCCGAGGCGCTCGAACGCGCGAGCGCGGGAGAGTTCGATCTCATCTTCCCGACGATGAAGAACCTCCAGGCGGTGGGGAGGTTCAGCACGAGCACCGAGCTGTTGAGCGCAGCCGCAGCGGTGGAGCGCGTCCCGACGATCCTCCCGAGAGTCGTGGCCGACGATCGCGGCTTTCGCATTCTGCTTCCCGGCGATCCCGGCTACGAGGAGGCGATGAGCATCACAGCGGGAGATCGAGGCGAGGCCCGAGGCGCCGAATCACTCAGCAGGTCGGAGCTCAATGAGATCATCCGAAGCGTCGGGGTCGACGGGCGCAAAAAGCCCGAGCAGGACTCCCCTTAGTTCTCAGTTCGCCTTCTCGCTCAAGGCCTTCTCGACCCGGTCCAGAAGGCGCGCCGTGCAACCCGACACCTCGACCACGGGCGCGATGTCGCCGGTTATGCGCTCGGCGAGGCTGTCGAAGGCATCCGCGAGGGGGCCGTCCCCGAGCGCCACGGGACTTCCCGAGTCCCCCGCGAGCGACATGTCCGGGTGGATCGGCACGCTGCCCACTAGGGGAACTCCGATCTCCTCGGCGAGCCGTCTTCCGCCGCCCTCACCGAACAACGAGTAGTGCGTTCCGTGGTCGCACGTGAACCCGGCCATGTTCTCAATGACACCTGCCACACGCAGATGTCCCTTTCGCGCCATGTCGGCAGCCCTGGACGCCACCTTCTGCGCGGCGAGGGGCGGGGTGGTGACGACCAGCACCTCGGTGCGCGGCAGCATGCGGGCGAGCCCCATCTGGATGTCGCCGGTGCCCGGCGGCATGTCGATGAGCAGGTAGTCGACCTCTCCCCATCGGACGTCCTCGAGGAACTGCTGCACCGCGCGGTTGAGGATGAGCCCGCGCCACATGATCGCAGTGTCTTCGTCGGCGAGGAAACCCATGGAGACGACCTTCAACAGGCCTTCTCCCACCTCGAGCTCCATCGGCACGATCTTGCGCTCGTGCGCCTGAAGCTCTCCGCGCATGCCGAGCAGACGAGGCACTGAGAAGCCCCAGATGTCGGCGTCGAGGAGGCCGACCGTGAGCCCGCGGCGGGCCAGAGCGACCGCCAGGTTCACGGTCACCGAAGACTTGCCGACGCCACCCTTTCCCGACGAGACAGCGAGCACCCTCGCGGCGACCGGGATGTCGATGGAGAGGGAGTGGTCCTCCTGCGCCTTGAGGCGCGCCTTGCTCATGACGGCGCTGCGGTGGGCCGCGTCCATCTCGCCGAAGCGGACCCTGACCTCACTCACCCCCGCCATCGCGGACACACGGTTCTCTATGTCCGTCCGGAGTTGGGTCCGAAGCGGGCAGCCCGAGGTAGTGAGGTCCACCGCGACCTCCACGGCACCCTCGTCGGTGACGACGACGTCGCGCAGCATGCCGAGGTCGACGATGTCGGAGCCCAGCTCCGGGTCGATCACCCCTGCGAGGACCTCGCGCACTTCAGCTGCTCCCGGATGCGAGGGCTGGTCAGGCACCCCTCCGATCCTACCGGCCACCTGGGACGAGGCCTCCGGGAGAGGTGCATCCGACCTGCTCGTCGAGAGCCGTCGGGTAACATTGCCGACGCGACGTGGTGTCGCCACAGGTCTCGTGGAGCGAGACCGCCAAGCCCAGAGCGACCGGAGGAGACAGCGCCGTGAGCAACGTGACCAGCGTCAAGATCGGCAAGAAGCCCCAGCCCGTCACGCTGTCCGACAACGCCGCACAGAAGGTCGCCGCCCTCATGGCAGAGGAAGGCGGAGAGGACCTCGCCCTGCGGGTGGCGGTGCGCGCAGGAGGCTGCTCCGGCTACAGCTACGAGATGTTCTTCGACTCCGACATCTCCTCGGACGACATCGTGGGCGAGCAGTCGGGCGTGAAGGTCGTCGTCGACTCCGAGAGCGCCGAGCTGCTCAAGGGCTCGACACTCGACTACACCGACGGGCTCCAAGGGGCAGGGTTCCACGTGTCGAACCCGAACGCCACGCGCACCTGCGGCTGTGGCTCCTCCTTCAGCTGATCCGGAGCTCCCGAGCACGTCCCCGACGTCGACGATCTCCTTCGTCGTCGACGGATCCGATGTAGAGGTCACAGACGACGGTTCGTCCTTGCTCGACGTGCTGCGCGAGCAGCTCGGGCACCGCTCCGTGAAGGACGGATGCAGCCCGCAGGGTCAGTGCGGCTGTTGCACGGTTTGGGTCGATGGAGCAGCGCGAGTCGCTTGCGTGACCCCGGCTCGCCGGGTTGCAGGCCGCGAGGTGACCACTCTGGAGGGGCTTGCTCCGGAGGTCCGAGACCGCTGGGCGCGCGCTTTCGTAGCAACGGGTGCGAGCCAGTGCGGCTTCTGCAATCCGGGGATCATCATGCGACTCGCGGCGCTCGAGTCGAAGGGATCGGACCTCGCCGACGAGCACACGGTCTCGAACGCTTTGCTCGCACACCTGTGTCGCTGCACCGGGTGGCGATCGATCTTCGAGGCGGCCGCGCTCCTGGCCGACCCGCCCGGCGACGCGCGCGACTTCGTAGCGGCTGCCGAGCGCGCAGCGCTCGAGGGTGGCTCACCGCAGGCGGTGGGGCCCGAGGTGGCCCTCGGGGGCGGCGGGTTCGCCGACGACCTCGCTCCAGCGGGAGCTCTCGTCGCGGTTCCCGACCGAAGCGGCGGTTTCGTCGTGGCGAACTCGGTGGCCGAGGCGCGGGCCAAGGCGGGCAAGGTGCAAGGTCGCAACACCACCCTCGGCATCGAGCATCCGCTGGAGCTGCCTCCCGGGGAGTGGGCGATCACGCTCAGGACGACCTTCGTGGAGCCCGCGTACCTCGAGCCCGACGCGTCGTGGTGCACCCCCGGCGGGGAGCCCGCCACCCCGCTCGCCAACGGCGGTGCATTCGGAGGCAAGGTCTCTTCGCACGTGGGAGAGATCGCGCGATCCCTGGCCGACGAGCACGGCCGGCCCGTGCGTGTCTTGCTCTCGCGCGAGGACGTCGCGCGAACCTCTCCCAAGCGGCCTCCCATCGCCGCCGCCCTGCGAGCGGACAAGAGCGGCGTCGTGCGAGTCGCGAGGACCCCGGGTTCCGCCGAGCTGGCCGCTTGGGCGAAGGCGTTCCACTCGGTGCTCCCCGACGTCGAGATTCAGGAGGTTGCCGTATCGGGGCCGCCCGTCTCGGCCGATCTGAGAGCTGCCGGCTGGGCGGAGGCGGCCGTGCTCTCGGCTGCGCTCGACCACAAGCTCGAGGCGGGCGTCGGGGCCGGATGGGAACCTGCGGTGGACGATCGGCCGATCACGATCGTGTCCCCCGACGGCGCGCACGCGAGCGCCTCTATCGGCCGAGACGGCTCGGTGCGCGTTCGGGTTCGCGCGGGGACGGTCCTCGACCCGGTCGTGCTGCGTTCGTACGCGCTCGGAGCTGCCCACCAGGCGCTCGGTTGGGTGCGAAGCGAGGGACTGGCCGTCGACGAGAAAGGCGACGTGCTCGATCTCACCATCCGCTCGTTCGGAGTCATCACGGCGAGGGACATGCCGCCGGTGGAAGTCGAGATCGACGAAGCTACCCCCGGAAACCCCGCAACCCCCGCGGTGAGGGGCAGCGACGCGGTCTTCGCCGCGGTCGCGGCTGCGGCGTGGCTGGCCGGGGGTCTTGCGCCGAAGTGGCCACTCGAGCGAGGAAGAAGCAAGACGAGCATCCAGAGGAGGAGCACATGAGCACCCCGGTCGGTCCTTACTCACCAACCATGCGAGCCGGGGACCTCCTCGTCTGCTCCGGACAGATAGGGATCACAAGTGGTCCCGAAGGTCCGATCCTCGCTCCCGGCGGGTTCGCGGCTCAGGCCCGCCAGGCGATCGACAACGTCACCGGCCTTTTGGCAGGAGAAGGACTCGGCTGGGAGCACGTGGTGAAGACGACCGCCTTCCTCGCCGACATGTCCGACTACGGCAAATTCAACGAGGTCTACGTCGAGGCCCTCGGAACGCACCGGCCGGCAAGGTCGGTTGTCGCCGTTGTAGGGCTCCCGATGGGTGCGCTCGTGGAGATAGAGGTCTGGGCCTACACGGGTGGGCGATGACGCGGGGCGGCTCTTGTCCTTCCGGGTGGGGGTGCCCGACCCTCGGGGCGGCTCCCGATGTATCCCGGTGTCTCAGGGGGCCCAGCTGCCGTGGCCGAAGCGGTAGCCGACTGACCGGACCGTCTCGATCAGGTGTGCGTGCTCCTCACCGAGCTTGGCCCTGAGCCTTCGGACGTGGACGTCGACCGTTCGCGCCCCTCCGTAGTACTCGTAGCCCCACACCCGGCTGAGAAGCGTCTCGCGCGTGAACACCTTTCCGGGACGAGCCGCGAGGAACCGCAACAGCTCGTACTCCATGAACGTGAGGTCCAGGGCCCGCCCGGCTACCGCTGCCTGGTAGGTCTCGAGGTTCAGGACGAGCGGTCCGTGCTCGATCAGCTCGGGGCGAAGTCCCCGGCCGGTCCGCCAGAAGAGGTGCGCGAGACGAGCGGTCACCTCCTCGGGGCTGGTGGGCTGCACGCAGAAGTCGTCGAACTGGTCTTCTCGCAGCGACAGGTCGTTGACCTGAGAGGGACCGACGACGATGAGAAGGGGACGAAGCGGCACCTCCCTGGCGCGCATCAGCCGGCAGAGGGCGAAGGCACCTTGGGGGTCGACGTCGGCGCTGACCACGGCCCCGGCCCAGCCGTCCTCGGGTTCGTCCGACGCACCGTGCTCGGGGCGCGAGACGGCCTTCCAGGGATAGCCCGCCCGCTCGAGCGCGAGCGCCAATTCGGCGGGGAAGGGGTCCGGGAAGCAGAGCAGGGGCTCCATGACAGCGGGGATCTTCTCCGGTGCGCCTACAGAAGCGCCAAGTAGCGGTCCAGCTCGAACTGGCTCACGTGCGTCTTGTACGCCGCCCACTCCGCTCTCTTGTTGCGGATGAACCACTCGAAGACGTGCTCGCCGAGGGTCTCGGCGACGAGCTCGGAGCGCTCCATCTCGGCGACCGCGGCTTCCAGACTGCCGGGCAGGCTCCGAATCTGCTCGGCGGCGAGCTCCTCGGGGGTCATTTCGAACAGGTTGGTGGCGGCTTCGCGAGGTAGCTCGTATCCCTCCTCGATCCCCTTCAGGCCTGCCGCGAGGATCACTGCGAAGGCGAGGTAGGGATTGCACGCCGAATCGGGTGACCGGTACTCGACTCGCGTCGACTCGAGCTTGTTCCGCTTGACCACCGGCACGCGCACGAGCGCCGAGCGGTTGTTGCGGGCCCACGAGACGTGGATCGGGGCCTCGTATCCCGTGACGAGCCGCTTGTAGGAGTTGACCCACTGGTTGGTGACTGCAGTGATCTCGTGCGCGTGCCTGAGCAGTCCTGCTGTGAAGCGCTTCGCGACCTCTGACATCCCGTACGGGTCGTCCTTGTCGGCGAAGGCGTTGGTGTCCCCTTCGAAGAGCGATAGATGGGTGTGCATACCCGAGCCCTGGACGCCGGCCAGGGGCTTCGGCATGAAGCTTGCGTGCACCCCGCCACGTTGCGCCGTCTCCTTCACGACAAGACGCACAGTCATGACCGTGTCCGCCATCGTGAGGGCGTCGGTGTAGCGAAGGTCGATCTCGTGCTGGCTCGGGGCGTCCTCGTGCTGGGCGTGCTCGACGGGGATCCCCATCTCCTCGAGGGTGAGGACGCTTCTCTTGCGCAGGTCGGTGGGTGCGTCGCTGGTGGTGAGCTCGAAGTACGAGCCGCTGTCCAGGGTCACGGGCTCGTGCGAGGAATCGGCGTCGGCGAAGTAGAAGTACTCGATCTCTGGTGCGGCGAAGAACGTGAACCCCTGCTCCCGGGCGCGGTCGAGCGTGCGGCGAAGCGCGTGGCGCGGGCAACCTTCGAAGGGCGTCCCGTCGAGGTTGAAGATGTCGCAGAAGACCCGTGCCACGGCCACGTCCCCGGGATGCCAGGGGAGAATCTGGAAGGTCTTCGGGTCCGGACGCGCCAGCACGTCGCTCTCCTGGACCCGGGAGAATCCGTCGATCGCCGAGCCGTCGAAGGTCATGCCTTCCTCGAGGGCCGTCTCGAGCTCCGCGGGGGTGATGGAGAAGGTCTTGGCGGTCCCGAGCACGTCTGTGAACCACAGCTGGACGAAGCGAATGGCCCGCTCCTCCACGGTCCTGAGCACGTACTCCTGCTGGCTTCTCATGTCACCTCGCAAGTGCTGGAGCTTCCCTGGGACCTGAACAGTGTCTCAGGCTCCGGGGCAGGGAGCCGACCGGTTAACGCGCCGTTCACGGAGGGGCAACGCCGGGGAAATCGGGGCCTGGGAGCATGTTCCCGGGCGAACGTGAGTCGCCCGCGGGGACTCGCGCGGACTTGTGGGCTGGCGTGGCACCTACCACGATGGTGCCCGCCCGGCACGCCTCGGCTTTAGCCGGCCCGAGCGAGCTGCATAGACAAGGAGGACAAGTGCAACAACGCACCCCGGCCGAAGTGCTTCGCCTCGTCAAGGACGAGGGCATCGAGATAGTCGACGTGAGGTTCGTCGACCTCCCGGGCCTGATGCAGCACTTCTCTGTGCCGGCCCACGCTCTCACAGAAGATGTCTTCGAGGAGGGGTTCGGGTTCGACGGTTCGTCGATCCGCGGGTTCCAGGAGATCCAGGAGTCGGACATGCTGCTCTTCCCCGACTCCCACACCGCGGTGATCGACCCTTTCCGGGTTCACAAGACCCTCAACATCAACTGCTTCGTGCGCGACCCGGTGACGCTCGAGTCCTACTCGCGTGACCCTCGCTACGTGGCGCAGAAGGCGGAGGCCTACCTGACCACGACGGGAATCGCCGACACCTGTTACTTCGGTCCCGAGGCGGAGTTCTTCATCTTCAACGACGTGCGCTTCTCGCAGGACCAGCGGCACGCCTTCTACCAGGTCGACTCCATCGAGGGGCACTGGAACAGCGACTCCGACGAAGGGCCCAACCTCGGATACAAGATCAGGCCAAAGGAGGGGTACTTCCCGGTGCCCCCCGCCGACCACTTCCAGGACCTTCGATCGGAGATGATCCTCACCATGGAGCGCCTCGGCATCGAGATCGAGGTGCAGCACCACGAAGTCGCCACGGCCGGACAGGCCGAGATCGACATGCGCTTCGACACGCTGCTGACCATGGCCGACAAGCTCATGCTCTACAAGTACGTGGTGAAGAACGTGGCGTTCGCGGCCGGTTACACGGCGACGTTCATGCCCAAGCCTCTCTTCCAGGACAACGGCTCGGGCATGCACTGCCACCAGTCACTGTGGAACGGCAACGAGCCGTTGTTCTACGGGGAGGGATACGGCGGACTGTCGGACATCGGCCGGTGGTACATCGGCGGCCTCTTGCGCCACGCCCCTGCGATCCTGGCTTTCGCCGCCCCGACCACCAACTCCTACAAGCGTCTGGTGCCCGGGTACGAGGCCCCGGTGAACCTCGTCTACTCCCAGAGGAACCGCTCCGCAGCCTGCCGGATCCCCCTCTACTCGCAAAGCCCCAAGGCCAAGCGAGTCGAGTTCCGTTGCCCCGATCCTTCGTGCAACCCTTATCTCGCGTTCTCGGCGATGCTCATGGCAGGGCTCGACGGAGTGCAGAACCGCATCGAGCCACCGGACCCGATGGACAAGGACCTCTACGACCTTCCACCCGAAGAACTCGAGAAGGTTCCTCAGGTTCCCGGCTCGCTCGACGCGGCACTCGCTGCGCTCGAGGCCGACCACGACTTCCTGAAGGCCGGCGGCGTCTTCACCGACGACCTGATCGAGACGTGGATCGACTACAAAACCGAGAACGAGGTCGACGCGGTTCGCCTGCGCCCGCACCCCTGGGAGTTCATGCTCTACTACGACATCTAGCTATAGCTAGGTCTTCTGGGGGCTTGAGCTGACGGCAGCAACGAGTTCCTTCCCTGCGGGTGTGCGCGACCGCTTACGCGCCTGTTGGCCAGGTTACTTTTTTGGCTGCGAGCGGACGAGGGCGTAGACGATCGTGACTTGCGCAGAGGCCTGCTGCGTGCCCGGAGCGAGCGGGACCTGTGCCGCCGCGCCGTTAGAGGTCAGGGCTCCCGGGAAGGCCTCGTACGGCAGCTGTGACTGATCGCTGAGCGAGCACACCGGTCCGAGCCTCTCGCCCGCCGTCATCGCCATCGACCTCGCGTGGCTCACAGCCTGCTGCACGGCGTCGGTGCGGGCCTGGTCCTCGATTCCGCGCGGGTCCTGGATCGAGAAGGTCAGGGAGTTGACGCGCACAGAGTTGCCAGCCGCGGCCGCGAGTGCATCGATGATTGCTCCTGCGCTCGAAAAGTCGTGGAGGTTCGCGGTCAGGTCGTTCGTGACCTCGTAGCCGGCAATCTCCCCGTTGTCGTAGTGGGGTTGGATAGAGAGGTTTGAGGTCTGAATGTCCTTGTCCAACGTCCCTCCCTGCTTTAGAGCCGTCGTGACTGCCGAGCCCTTCGAATTGTCGTCAGCCAAAGACGCCTGAGCGCTCGAGTCCGTCACGTCTATTCCGACGGACACGGTGAGCAGATCGGGCGTGCCGGTGGCCATTCCGGTCCCCGACACGGTGAGCTTCGGCGATGATCCGCTGCACGCGGCGCTGTCCGACGCCGCCTGGGGACCAGAGGAGCTCCTGCCGGCCGCCAGGCCGAGGCCAGTGCCCCCCGTCGCGAGCGCCAGGGCGATCCCTACCGCGCCTCCAACAATCAGTGTCTTCCTGCCCATATCGTCTCCTTGTGATGTGCCGAAATACGTGAATTTGGACGACGGTTGTGGCAGTTCGGTTCCCGGGGTCCTTCCGGCCCAAGGGCCGGGCGTAACAGGGGGGGTCGGAAGTACACGGTCACCACGTAGCCCCGTTCCCAGACGATGCACTACGAGCTGGCGCTCATGCCTGACTGACGGGTTGGTCACACCGACCGAGAGTGCCGTAACCGAGCCGGTCCGACATCGCGACAACGGAGAGCTCTGCTACTGAACTGCACGACGGTGCGCGATCGGGACCTGGCGGCGCCGAGTGACCCACAGCGACCCGCGTGCGCTCGCGACGGGAGATGAACAGTGGTCAGGAGCTACTTTCCCGTCATTCGGTGGCGTAACTCGACATAGACCTCGGTGCCGACGATGTTCTCCAACTCCTCGCCCAGCGAATCGATCACTGGAAGGTCACCCACGTAGGCCAACGAACCTTCAGTGCAGCACCACGCCATCGTCTCTCCCTCTGAACCCCAGTCGCGGCGCGTCCAGCGGTGCACCGTTGCGATCTCCGTATTGTCAGCGCCTGCAGCCCAGTCAACCTTTATAGGTAGCTGCCAGCACACCGAAGGCTTCCAATCGATGGGTGACTCGCCCGCCTCGATGGCCTCCAAGTGCAACGCACAGCCCGCGCCGCCCACGAATCCGGGACGGTTGAGGAAGATGCAGGCTCCATCGACAACACGGGTGTGTGTGCGGGCAGCATCACGGAAGATGCCACCCTCGGCCGCCTCGGCGTGCCGCTCGAAGCGGACCGGAGACAGCGTGTCCGCAAGCGCTGCGATCGTCCGAGATTCTTCCGCATCGTCCAGGTCAGCGCCGATGGAGCAGCAGCCGAGGCCGAGGTGCTCCGCGGGTTCGGGTCCGATGCCCTGGCAACCTCGTCCCCACAGACAAGTCCACCTCGATGCCAAGAAGTCCCGATCAAAGCGCCAGACCGTGTCACCGTCCTGGATCTCCTCCATCCCCTGGTCCATGGGGACGACCTTACGCAGGTCGGCTCACGGCCTGACGAATGGAACGTCAGATCCAAAGGAGACGGTCATAAAGTTCAGGGTTTTAGTAGTGGTGGATAGCCACATCGCCGGCTGAAGGACTGGAGAACGTCCAATCGTTCGTACTCTCTACCAGCGAGTAGCCAAGCCTCATTGCAAAAGGGGGAAGCGCTGAGCAATAGGGCCGAGCGTCTGCCGGTCCTCGTCCGTGAGTTCACGTCGGCCTGTGCCGGTCAGGATGAAGGTCGTCTCGTTCCATCCGAGCCCAGTGGGCAGTGGCTCACCGAGGAGTCCATCGAGGATGCCGGTGATAATTGCAGCAGCCGCTGGGTCTGCATGCTCGGGAGCACCTATGGCGTCGGCGATGTCCAGGGTGTGCACACCGAACTCCAGGTTTCGCGAGGCCACGAACTCGCCGAAGGTCATTCTCGGGTGGCCCGAACGTTTGATCACGCGCGCGGCCGGAATCGTGCTGATGCCCTGGAGCGCACCTGCCAATGCACCGTCCAGCGAAGCTTTCAGCTGGGAAGGGGTGCGCCCGGCGACCTCCTCTATCACACGTTCCTGGATGATCTCGGAGAAGGTCTTGCCGGGGTCTTCACCCTCGCGAGGCCCATCTGGGTCGTAGCGGTAGTAGCCGACTCGGTCAATCTCTGCGGCACCATCGACCGGCTGGGCGTTCTCCCCAACAAGCCGGATGAGCATCCCCTCGCAGTGCGCCACCAACTCAGCAACGGTCCAGCCAGGACAGCGGGTTGGGAGCGCGAAGTCGGCCTCAGAGAGCCTCGCGACAAGTTCGTTCAAGTCCCGAAGTTGGGACGCTAGAGCATCAACCTCCAGCCCGTGCATGGCTGGAGTTCTACCGCAGTTCCAGCCGCTATCAGGAGTTCCCGACACACTCCAGGTGCCGGTTGCGAGTGATCTCCGCAGTGCCCAGCGACATAGCTCGGTCTCAGAGAGGGTTGAGTGCGGACGTTGAGGTGCGCGCAATCGGCGCTTCCCGATGGTGTGAAGCTGCCGATCCTACGCACCCAAGATCCGCGCCCTTATGGCTTCCGCGTCGAGGTTCAGCTCGACGACCAGGTCTGCGACCGGGTCAGGGTGTTTGAGGTCGAGGAGGCAGACGAGCACGTCCTGTGGATTGACACGTCTTCCCTTGCGCATGGGCCGTGCAGCTTGTTCAAGAGCCACCTTCGCCGCTGGCGTCATCGGCAGCCGATCCTTGAGAACAGCTCGCAGGGTCGGACGAGCAGGAACAAGTCGCATAGCGAGCGGCGGCGCCTCCCATGACGCGGTGAGGCCGAGGGACTCCAGGGCTTCGCGGTCGAGGGAATCCAAGGCCTCTCGGCATTGCTCGAGTGAGACGCCCAGGACGGCAACGACGGCTGGATCATGGAGGAGGCCGAGCAGCAGGTGGTCGGTGCCGACCCGGCGGTCTCCACATCGACGCGCCTCCTCACGAGCCCAGATGTAGGTCGTCCAGGGGTGGTACTCGGTCCCGTCGGTTGTCACGGCAGTTCCTTCCCGTACTTGGCGTGGACGGACTGGCGAGTGATGCCCAGTGCATCTCCGATCTGCTGCCAGGACCAACCGGCCATCCGCGCACCCCGTACCCGGTTGGCTTCGATGCGCTCGGCGAGCCGGTGAAGGGCAACAGACGCGCGCAGTCCCGAACCTGGGTCTCCCGATCCGACGGCGGTGGTGATCTCTTCCATGTCCACACTGTCAGTCTGGACTGACAGGCGGGGGATGTCAACCCAAACTGACACTCTGCTCTCGGGGAGCGCGGCCGCCCGGAAATGCCGGTATCGACCGGCTCGCGCCGTGCAACTCGGGAGGAGAACCACCCGGGATCGCTCCCAGGGGCGGATTCAAGCAGTGGCCGCGACAAGTCTGTTGAATCGTTCGGCTGGAGTCTCCCACGCGAGGGTCTTGCGAGGCCGTTCGTTGAGCAAGGCGGCGATGACGTC
>Ga0116217_10000397_pt1 | contig 46396 bp, 43 predicted proteins | sample Sb_taG_6_FD_89697 | JGI IMG/M metagenome (GOLD analysis project Ga0116217, IMG submission 89697) | Peat soil microbial communities from Weissenstadt, Germany - Sb_50d_4_PS metaG | ecosystem: Environmental > Terrestrial > Soil > Wetlands > Peat | place: Germany: Weissenstadt | collected 2010-09-21 | reverse complement strand
CATCGGCACCAAGGTAGACAGGCCGGGAGCCGGAGGACAACGGGAGGACGCCGGGACCACGCTGGGGCCACCACCCATGGGCTCCCCGACACTCGACCGGTACCTTTCCGGACTGGAGGTTCGGATGGGCGCCGACGGGGACGAGATCGACGAGGTCGGCGGGGACGAGGTCGGCGGGGACCAGGTCGACGACCCGGACGGATGGCTCCGGCCGAAGGAGCTTGAGACCGCTCCCCCACCCCTCGGCTACCAACCGCGGGTCACCGTCTTCCGCCCGAAGGGGTCGACCCCCCTCGAGGCGGGCGAGCCCGAGGACGAGGACACGATCCCCGACGCCGCCCTCTGGGTAATGAAGTACCGCCGGCACCTTCGCCTCGGGCTGCACGGACGCGAGGACGAGCGACTCCGTGCGGTGATCGGCGAGGGCGACACCACCGCCTACGTGATCGACGACGGGCCGAGGCACTACATGGTGGCCCGGCTCGTCGGCGAGGATTCCGAGGGTCTCGTGTACTGCCTCGTCGGGCGAATCGACCTGGCTGCCTTCGAGCTCTACGCCAACCTCGACGCGCCGGCCGAGGACGTCTTCGCCGACGCGCGCGACCTCGCCGTGTGCAGCGTGTTCGACGCCCCCGAGGACGTGTCGAACGTGCTGCTGATCGCGACGTACCGCCACGTCGACGAGGTCCCGCCCGACTACCTGCCACCGAACCCGTTCCTCGAGTTCACCTGAGGCGGCGGCGACCATGACGGATCAGGAGATCCCCCTGTCGGGCGGAACGCTGAACCCCGTCGTGAGGGTCGGCGACACCGTCCGCCGGCCGGCCGGCGACTGGACACCGACGATCCACGCCCTCCTCCGGCACGTGCGGGTCCGTGGCTTCGATCTCGGCCCGGAGCCGCTCGGGTACGACGAGCAGGGTCGGGAGGTCCTTTCCTTCCTGCCGGGAACGACCGTCGGTTGGGACCTCCCGTGGCCCGAGGTGATCCGGAGCGACGAACTCCTGGAGAGCGTCGGGGCCGCGACGGCCCGCTACCACCGGGCGGTCGCCGACTTCCGACCGGAGGGTGAGCGGCCGTGGCAGACCGGCTCCTCGGTGCTCGCCGACCACGAGATCGTCTGTCACCACGATCTCGCGCCGTACAACGCGGTCATCGACCATGGCCGGCTCGTCGGGATCATCGACTGGGACCTGGCCGGACCCGGCACGCCCCGCGCGGATCTGGCCTTCGTCGCATGGCAGTGGGTCCCCTTGCACGGGCCATTCGTCACGCGCCTCATGGGCTGGGACCGGCCGCCCGACCACGCTCGCCGACTGGGGCTCTTGCTCGACGCCTACGGGCTGGAGGACCGGTCCGGGTTCCTCGCCGACGTGGCGGCCCGGGTCCGGTACAACCGCGAGGTGATGGTGCGCAGAGCCGAAGAGGGCAACGAGGGGTATCGGGCCCTCGTCGAGCAGGGCCACCTCGCGGGGATGGACGAGGCACTCGGGTTCCTCAGCGAGCACGGCCGGGCCCTGCAGGACCGGCTGGATCGCGGCGGCATCGGATAGAGGAGCCCCGAGGCCGCCGACCTAGGCTTGCCCGCCGTGCCTGTACTCGTCGGCTCCCCATCGGACGACCTGCCCGAGGTCCTGGCCACCGGTGGCTCGGGCATCTCCACCGTGTTCGTGTCGATGGCAGCCCGGCATCCGGAGGGCCGGGACGCGGCGTATCTCGAGTGGCACACCGTCGACCACCGCCCCGAGCAGTACCGGCTCCCGTCCCTCCGGGCGTCGCTCCGCCTCGTGTCCACCCCGGCGTGCCGCGAGGCCCGGGCCGCCGGCGACGAGCACTACGGCGTCGTCGACCACGTGATGAGCTACTTCTTCGCCGACCGCAGCGACCTGCAGCGTTTCGTCGAGCTGAGCGACGGTCTGCGCAACGGCGGCAGGACGCCCGAGCTGCTGCCGACCGTCGAGTTCGGCCTGTACACGGTGGTCGGTCGGGCCGCCGCGCCCCGGATCAAGGTCGGAGCGGATGTGTTGCCGTGGTGGCCGGGCCGCGGTGTCTACCTCCTCGTCGAGCAGGGGGACGCGCCGGCGACGGCCCTGTGCGAGATCTCGGGGGTGGGCGGTGCGTGGTGGGTCCGGGGCGACCCGGCCGGGCCGGCCGGCACGAGCGTCGACACGACAGGGCTCCAGCTGACGTACCTCTTCCTCGACGGCGACCCCGTCGAGACCGCGCACGCGCTGCGGCCGGCGCTCGAGCGGCGGTGGGCCGATGCCGCCGTCATGCCCGTCCTCGCCGCGCCGTTCCACACCGTCGCCCCCTACGACTGGACTCGTCACCTGCCCTGAGGGCCACCTCCCTGAGGCGCCTCAGCCGGCGGCGGGGGACGCGAGTCGGAGCTCTGGGTGACGGGCCGCGACCATGCGCCGGAACCCGTCACGCCAGTCGACCTTGGTCCGGCCGAGCACCTCGTGCATCCTCGACACGTCGGGCCAGAGCGGGGTGTGGGCCGAGGCCGTGTACTCGAAGATCGGCTCCACCCCCACGAGCTCGCCCATGAAGGTGCAGTAGTCCTCGGCGCTCACGGTCTGGCTGCCGGCCCAGTTGACGACGAGGGGCGGCGACTGCGCGGCCTCCATCGCCCGGATCCCGAGCTCGACGTAGTCGTCCTCGTAGATGGGGTTGAAGTGATTGGGCCGGTCCGGGTGGAGCGCGATCGGCCGGCGCTCGAGGATCCGTTCCAACCGGTCGGCGGGGGCGCCCCCGAGCGCGCCGTAGGTCGAGCAGATGCGGATGACCGTGAGCGGGATGTCGAACCGGCGGGAGACCCAGCCGCACACCGCCTCGGCCGCCACCTTGGAGAAGCTGTAGGCGCTCCGGAGGGGAACGCCCGGTGGATCGTCCTCTTTGAGCGGCCGCTGGCCCTGGTACTGATAGATCGAGCCGGTCGAGCAGTAGACGAAGCCCTTGGCCGCCGCGCAGTGGAAGAGGAGGTCGCCGGAGGCCTGGGCGTTCGTCTCCAGGCAGTACGGCCAGTCCTCGGTGCCGTCGGCGGTCGCGGCGTGGAAGACGTAGCCGAAGTCCCGTGGCAGCGTCGAGAAGTCGGCGCTCGAAACGTCGAGCGCGAACGGGTGGACGCCCACCTCGGCCAGCCGGTCTCGATCGGCGGGATCGGTGAACCGGGCGACGCCCCAGACCTCGTTGCTTCCGGCCAGCGCCCGGGCGATCGGGAACCCGATCTTGCCTCCGGCTCCGGTGATCAGGATCTTCTCGCCTTCGAGCACGTCCACCCTCGTCGGTCGGCCCGGCCCGGTACGGACCGGACGGCGGGTTCGAGCCACGGTCGCGGGAGAGCCAGTGTGCTCGATCGAGTCGCCGACCGCATCGGAGGTCCCCCGGGCGCGCACCCGGACGGGGGCGCCGGTCCCGGTGACACACCGGGAGACCGCCGGTAGGGTTGGCCGATGGCCCGCTTCCATCACGTCAACCTCGGCGTCCCACCCGACATGGTGGAGGCCGAGATCGCCTTCCTGGTCGACATGCTCGGCTATCGGCCGGTGGAGCTCGACGACGCGGTGCGGGCCATGGGCGCCAAGTGGTACGAGTCCGAGGACGGCCGGCAGATCCACCTGAGCGCCGATCCCGACCACCGGCCGGCGGCCCGAGCCCACGTCGCCATCGAGTTCGGGTCGGAGCTGGCCGAGGTGGAAGGCCGCCTCCGGGCCGCCGAGGTCGAGTTCGACGCCTTCGAGCGCGCCGGGTTCCCCAAGGTGGTCAACTGCCGGGACCCGGCTGGAAACCTCTGGGAACTCCGCGGGGAGGAGACCGCGGCCTGATCGGCCGCTCCGACCGGAACGCCGGCTAGTGGATGACGCCGGCCTCTGACGACCAGTACGGCGCCCGCAGCTCCCGCTTCAAGATCTTCCCCGCACCGGACTTCGGCAACAGCTCGGTGCCGAGGTCAAAGGACCGAGGGACCTTGTACCCGGCGATCTGGGTCCGGCAGTGCGCGACCAGGTCGTCGGCGGTCGCCGTGCCGCCGGCTCGCAACACGACCGCCGCGTGCACCCGCTCGCCCCAGTGGTCGTCGGGCACCCCGAAGACGGCCACCTCGAGCACGTCGGGGTGCGAGCTGAGCGCGGCCTCGACCTCCGCGCAGTAGATGTTCTCGCCGCCGCTGATGATCATGTCCTTCAGTCGGTCGACGATGTACAGGTACCCGTCCACGTCCATCGACCCGGCGTCACCGGAGTGGTACCAGCCGTCGGCCGTGAGAACCGCCGCGGTCTCCTCGGGTCGGCGCCAGTACCCCGCCATGATGTTCGGGCCCCGCAGCCAAATCTCACCGACCTCGTCGACGTCCGCGACCGAGCCGTCGGGACGGCGGACCGAGATCTCCACCCCGAGCGCCGGCACGCCAGCCGACCGGATCCGGGTCGCCCACGGTTCCTCGTCGACGGGGCCGTCGATCCAGCACAGCGTCCCGAGCGGCGAGGCCTAGGTCATCCCGTATGCCTGCACCATCGCGCACCCGAGCGCCGCCGACGCCTTCCGATAGAGGGACGCAGTCACCGGCGAGCCGCCGTAGAGGACGAACCGGAGGCTGGAGAAGTCGCGTCCGCTGGCCTCGGGGTCGCTGACGAGCAGGTTGATCATGGTCGGCACGAGGCAGGTGGTCGTGACCTGTTCGGTCTCGATGGCGTTCGCCACCCCGCCCGGCGTGAACGACGGCACGAAGACGTGCGTCCCCCCGACCCAGGTGAGCGCGTAGGTGGCCGCGCCGTCGGCCAAATGGAACATCGGTCCGGCGTGGAGATAGCGGTCTCGGGCGGTGAGCCCCGCTCCGATCAGCATGTGCTTGGCGTTGGCGACCAGGTTCCCGTGGGTAAGCATCACCCCCTTGGAGCGCCCGGTCGTCCCCCCGGTGTAGAAGACGCCGGCCAGGTCGTCGTCGCGGACCTCGGCCAGCGGGGCGGGAGCGGCGGACACGAGGGACTCGTAGTCGACGAGGCCGTCGGCGGGCTCGGACGAGGCATGGATGAGCCGGATCCCGGGCAGGGCCGCCTTCAGCTCCCGGCCGATCGAGACGAACGCGTCGTCGACGATGAGAGCCTCGGCCTCGGAGTCCTCGAGGACGAATTCGAGCTCGGCGAGCGCCAGCCGGGTGTTGAGCTCGTTGAGGACCAGCCCCACGCGGGGGATGCCGAGCCAGCACTCGAGGTGTCGATACGAGTTGAGGGCCAGGACTGCAACCACCGCCCCGGGTCGGACGCCGAGCCCGAGCAGTCCGCCACCGAGACCGGCCACCCGCCGTTCGAGTGTCGAGTAGTCAAGCCGGACCGGACCGTCCACGGCCGCCGGCCACGCCGGCACCAGCCGGGCCGCCCGCGACAGGGCCGAGGCGACGTTCGTCCCACTGCGGGCCGACGGCACGAGGCTCGGCACGGAGTTCCTCAGTTCGGTGTCGGTCATGCGCCCCCCACCCCGGACCGCCATCCGGTCTCGAGCGACCATCTTCCCCCCGGCGCGGCCGCGAGTCCAAGGAGCCCGCTCGGGGATCGACCAGAACCCCCGGGTTCAGAATGACGCCCGGGTGGACTGCCCGCTTCCCGATCGGAAGACACCGAGGCATGTGCAACACGAGGCCGCGCCGTCAGCATTTCGACCGCGGTCACGGTCGGGTCAAAGGTCGGGCTTCCGGAGTCGTCCCGTCCGCGACTGCAGAGGCATCACGGTGGTTGAACGCCCACACACCGAAGAGGGGGTCCCCTGGATCATGGAGGGGCGTGCACCGGCGCACCAGCGGCTCGCTCCACGTCCCGGCCGCGCGGAAGTACGTCGCCACGACCTCGGAGCGGTCCTCGTCGGTCGCGTACAGCCAGCCGCGCACGGCCTTCGTGGGGAACAGCCGGTTGGAGAAGGTGCAGACGAACGTGCCCCCCGGGCGGACGACCCGGGACAGGTCGAGGAACACCTCGACCGGTGCAGTCAGGTAGTCGACTGACACGCAGCACACCGCAGCATCGAACGCGTCGGCCGGAAAAGGCAGGGTCGGATGTGCATTCAGGTCGTGGACGACGCGCACTGTGGCCTGCGGGTTCGCGTCGAGCTCCTCCCGGTTCATCCCGAGGACCGTCAGGCGTCGGGGTGGCCGTCGAAAGTGCGAGACCCACGAGGACATGAGGTCGAGGACCTCGCCGTCGACACCCAGCTGTTCGTACAGGTCCCCGACCGCCGCGATCGCCCGATCATCGATGTGGGTGACGAATCGAGGGGTCCGGTAGAAGTATGGATCGGAGGACTCGTCGACCCGGTCGAAGAAGCCCGATGGCCACTCCACGGACCAATGTTCCCACGACCTGTGCCCGGCCCGTCGTGCGCAAGGCAAGTTCTGACGACGAGACAACGGTGATCGGCCGGACCGTCGGAGGCAACCCCTGGCCGCTGGGTCTAGGGGACGGGGAGTGATCGGAGATGCTACGAGGTCAATTTCTTGGCCTCGGCCGTCCGCACCCTTTGCGCGAGGGTCGTCAGGAGCGACCAGGCCACATCGGCGTGCTCCTGAACGAACGGACGGAACTCCCAGGCCGTCATTCCGTAGCAGTGGAGGTCCGTGTCAGCGATGATCGTGGCGGTGCGCGGCCCGCCGTCGATCAGAGAGATCTCCCCGAAGTAGTCCCCGCTCTTAAGAGCACCGCGCTCCTCACCTCCGGCGGTGACGGAGGCGGTGCCGCTCTCGATGATGAAGAACCCGACCCCGGTGTGCTCCGGGTCCGTGACGACCGATCCGGCGTCAAAGGTCCGTTGTTTCATTGCCAGGGCCAGGCGCTTCAGGTCGCCCTTGGAGAGCTTGGAGAACAGCGGGACCTGGCTCAGCAGGTCTTGGATCTCGCCCATGGCGAAACGATAGGAGGCGGCCCCCGCGACGGCAACAGGTCTTGACGCCAGCCTCCGCACTAGCGTCCAAGGAGCAGTCTCGGAGGAGGGCGCATGGGGGCAACGGCTGATTTCGAGTTCCAAGGGATCAACCACCTGGCGTTGGTCTGCAGCGACATGGCCCGGACCGTCGAGTTCTACAGCGGCGTCCTGGGCATGCCCCTCGTCAAGACCATCGAGCTGCCAGGGGACATGGGCCAACACTTCTTCTTCGACTGCGGGGGCGGCGACTCGTTGGCCTTCTTCTGGTTCCCCGACGCTCCGGTCGCCCACCCCGGCGTCTCGGCCCCGGCCGCCCGCCCCGATCTCGGGAGCCTCACCAGCGCGGTCTCCTCGATGAACCACGTGGCGTTCGCGGTCCCACCCGATCGGATCGACGCCTACCGAGACCGCCTCCGCGCCAAGGGGATTGACTGCACGGAGGTCTGGAACCACGACGACAGCGAGTCGGGGATCGCCAAGGAGCTCCATGACGGTGTCTTCGTGCGATCGATCTACTTCCAGGACCCCGATGGCATCCTGCTCGAGTTCGCCTGCTGGACCCGTGACCTTGACGCCGACGACGTCCGCCACGTCCCCCGGCGAGCCTCGGACGCGGCATCGATGGTCTGACGATGCCGCGTCTGCGCCAGGTCTCCCGGTCCGAGGCCGAGGCACCCATCGTCAAGACGATGTACGACCTCCTCTTCCAGGACCGTGACCCGGTCGCCGAGCCGGGCACCTCCGACGGCACCCCGGGCAACTGGTGGACGGTCGCCGCACTGGTGCCGGACGTGTTGGACCACGCCGTTCAAGGCTTCAGGCTCTATCAGAGTCCGAAGCGATTGTTGCCGCCGGTGCTGAGGGAGCTGGCTCAAGCCAGGGTGGGGTGGGCAGCGGGGAGCCAGTTCGTCTTCTCCCAACACTGCAAGTCCCTCCGGGGCATCGGGGTCTCGGAAGAGCGGATCGCGGCGGTGCCGAACTGGGCCGTCTCACAATGCTTCGACGCCGCCGAACGAGCGGTGCTGGCGTACACGGATTGTCTCGCCCTCGATCTTGGCCGCGTGCCCGACGGCATCTTCGATGCGTTGCACAGGCACCTCACCGACGAGCAGATCCTCGAGCTGACCTACATCACCACGCTCTACCTCCATCACGCAGTGATGTCCCGGGCGTTGCGCACCGAGTTCGACGATCGCCCAGAACCCGTCGAAGAGGTGATGAACGAAGCCGGCGACAATGCAGCGCGGGGCCGACCCGGGCGGTTGCGCGCGACCTAGCCGCCCCTTTGACCATCTGAACCACCCAAAGTCGCTATGCCTCGTGCTCGAGGTGGGCCTTGTGGGCGAGTCTGATGACCTCGGCTGAAACTGACCGCTTACTGCCCTCATGGGCCGGGTGGTGTGCGGGACACGCAAGGTACGGGGTTCCATCGACCGGCTTCCCAAGCCGCAGACAACCTTTGACATGACAATTGTGGTGGCGATAGATGGTGATGAGACTTCCGAGGATGAGGAAGTCGGGAATCGCGCCACCGAAGCCGGACCAGAATCCATACCAAGTACCCGACTCGGCGTCGGCACCGGTGTAGCGCAGAAACCAGTGGGCCGAATCAGCCCAGAAGACACCGACCACTGCCACAAAGCCGACTACGACGAGTAGCGACCCGCGGAAGAGCCATCGTTTCATCGCAATACCCCCCGACTTCTCAGCTTCCAGAGTCCGGCCGACGACGGGCCCCAGTAACTGGGTAACGCGCCAGCCCCACTCTCACAACCCGAAGCCGAAGCAGTATCGCACGGGAACTCTGCATCGACGTCGATCAGGAGAGGCTTGCACTTTCCTCAAGACGCCCAATCGAAGGCCCGGGTGGCGGCCCACTAGAACGACGTAGTTTCCTGACGACCACCCCGGCAAGAAGATGGCTCAGGGACTCGGGTCGACGAGCCCGTCTGCTTTGGCCTCGGCGTCTGCCGCAACATCCACCGCGGCCACCTCCGCGGGCGTGGCGCCAAGCCGGCGCTCGACGTCGGCCAGCCGATCGCTGATCACGGAGAGCCGTTCGCCTAAGTCGGCGTGACCCTTCTTGATCTCGTCCTTGTTCGAGTCGGTGTGCTCTTTGATGAAGACCGAAGCAACGGTTGCGGTGAGGACTCCGATGAGACCGATGCCCACCAGCATGAGGATGACGGCGATCGCCCGGCCGCCACCAGTCGTGGGAAACCGGTCCCCATAACCCACGGTGGTCACTGTGACGATGGCCCACCACAAGGCATCCGGGTAGTTGTGGATGTTGCTTCCCTTTGCGTTCTGTTCGAAGAGCAGTACGAGCCACGCCCCGGCGAACAGGGTTCCGGCGGCGGCGAGGAGCACCCGAAAGAGGCTGTGGTGCTTGAGGATGACTTCCACCCGTAGTTCCGCTTCGCGCACAACCAGGGATGTCTTCTCCATCCCGACGAAGTGCCAGCCCTGAAGGGGAGGTACCACCACCGTCGCCGGCTCTACCCACCGGCGCTTCAGGTAGGCAAGGCGATCAGGGGTGACCACCAGCCGAACGAGGTACTCGACGAGCAGCGTGGCCCACAGCCCGAAGAGGCTCCCGACCAGGGCGAGAGAGGCGGATCCGTTCGCGTCGGCGGTGAGAACGAGAATGGCGATGACCAGCCAGGCCACCCCGACGAGGACCATCGGGAGCCTCGTGATCCGTTCGATGCGGTCGACGAGGTCGTGACGCCCGCCCGCGGGCTTCGCGCCGGCGATCGCTTGACGCCGCCGTTCTTCCCTGCGTTCCTTCTCGTCGAGTCGCTCGTGCTCCAAGCGTTCCAAGCGCTGAATTCGTTCGATCGAAGACGGCTTCTTGGCCGACGAAGTGGTGGCTGGGAGGTTGTTCACGTCGGTCGAGTTCCCCACGATGAGGCGAAATTAGTGGCTCGCCGACGATCGCCGAGGGTTCCACCCGAGAGTTCTTCCTCGCTCGCGGCGATCATCGTCAGCGACCGACCCGAATGCCGCGAGCAATCAATTCGAGGGCACTAGCTTCGATCCAGCCACGCGGTTCCAGTCACCACCGGTTTGAACCAAGGCAGACAGCTGATGGGCTCCAGGAACACTGCCGACCACCGCTGGGAGAGCCGATGGGTGCTTGCCGCGGTGATCACCGTCGCGGTCACGGTGGTCCCCATCGGTTGCTCGATCGGGGTCGCCTTCTTGATTGAGCGGCATGTTCGGCAGCCGACGACGATCCTCGGTTTTGCCGTGTGGTGGCTCGTCATGCTCGGTGTGTGCAGTAGCGCCTTCTTCATCGTCAGCCGAGTAGCCCGCCGCGCGTTGCCGCTGGCGGTCCTCCTCAAGCTGAACATGGCCTTCCCGGGCCAGGCGCCGAAGCGCCTGGCCGCGGCCCGTCGCGCAGGGACCGTCCGCGATCTCGGCCGCCGGGTCGACGAGGCTCGCAGTCGAGGCGTCACGGACGAGCCAACGCTCGCCGCCGCCCATATCGTCAGCCTTGCTGCCAGCCTCAACGCGCACGACCGCACAACCCGTGGCCACGCCGAACGGGTGCGAGCCCTCACCGACATGATCGCCGATGAGATGCGCCTCTCCGGGCCGGACCGAGACCGGCTGCGTTGGTCGTCCTTGCTGCACGACATCGGCAAGCTCACCGTGCACCCCCATGTGTTGAACAAGCTCGAGAAGCTGACCGACGCTGAGTGGGAGGTCATTCGGCAACACCCACTCGAAGGTGCACGGATCACGGCCCCGTTGTCGGGCTGGCTCGGCCCGTGGGCGAACACCATCGCGGAACACCATGAGCGGTTCGACGGGGCCGGGTACCCGTTCGGTCGGCGAGGACGCGAAATCTCACTTGGGGCCCGGATCGTCGCGGTTGCGGACTCCTACGACGTCATGACGTCGATGCGGTCGTACAAGAGGCCGATAGCGCCGGAAAAGGCTCGCCAAGAGCTGGCCGCCTGTGCGGGGAGCCAATTCGACCCTGATGTCGTGAAGGCCTTTCTCGCGGTTTCGATTTGGCGTCTCCGGTTCGTGGCCCCGGTCTCCTGGCTGGCCGCGCTGCCACTTGGGCGGGTGGCGACGGGCTTCGGCCGGCTGGTGGGTACGACCGGCCATGCGCTCGCCGCTGGGGTTGTCGCTGGCGCCGGGATCGTCGGCCTCGGTGTCGCCGGACCGCTGCAGACGTCGATCGCAGCTCCTCCACCGGCGGTGGCCGGGAACGGACAGCCGGCCACCGGTTCCTCGGGCATCGGCACCGGACCGGGATCGAACGCCGACAGCAGTGGTGCCGGTGCGACCGGGACCTCCGATGCCTCTGGGAACTCGAAGGGATCGGCAACCGGCACCGGCTCGTCATCGGGGGGCGGGACGGGTACTGCCAAGAACAACACCACTTCATCGACATCACCAAGCGGCGGAGGCGGCACCAAGACCGGCGCCACGCCGACCACCACCGCCGCACCGGCCCATGGAGGGACGACGACCTCGACGACAGGCACGTCGCCAACGACCACGACGTCGCCGCCAACACCAGCCTCGTTGGCGATCCTGAATGGTCCAGGCGGCAACACCGGTCGACCGGAGCAGGGTGATCAGATCATCGTCACCTTCGCCGCGGCCCCCGCTCCCTCGTCGTTCTGTTCGTCATGGACCTCAAGCTCGCATCTCGATCTCGTGGACCCCAACGTCGTCATCGACGCCAACCAGCCCGGATCGGGTGACGACGTCATCAGCTCGGTGACGGACAGCACCGACTGTGCCGGGGGCTTCCATTTCGGATCGATCGATCTCGGTCAGCGCGGCTACTTCAACAGTGCCCAGACCATCGGTGGGCCGGGGGCTCAGTGTTCCGCCACCAAGACCACGGGGTGCACCAGGATCCACTGGGACGGCGGTCACACCCTCACGATCACGCTCGGCCAACCCCAAAGCGGGGAGCCGACACAGAAGGCGCCCGTTGTCGCCGTCTACACGCCCGACCCCGCGCTCGGGGTGCCCGGGACGATCTCCAGCGCGAAGTCCGTGCTGTTCTGATCACCCACGGCGGTCAGCAGGGCCCATTCGCCCTCGGGCGCTGACCCTGTTCGTGACGAGTTGGTCGGTCGCGTCGAAACGTGGACCTGCCTTGTTCAGTTCCACCCCGGCGCTCGTCCGTGACGCTCATATCGGCGACGGCGGAACCAGGGCGACCAGTACAGGGCGGCAAGCAGTCCGAGGCCTACCAAGCCGACCGCCAGAACCACCAAGGCAATGGGGTGCCCGTGTGAGATCTGCCGAACGTCGAACGGGCCGAAGGGACCGGGAACCACCATCCCGCCCGGACCGGGTGCGAAGAACCCGATCGGCCCGGGTCCTGCGACGATCCGGCGGGTGGCGACGGCAATCGAGCTACTGGCGTGGCCGCTGAGAAGGACCAAGCCAGCGAGGATGGTGAGCGCCCCCAAGAAGACGGAGAGCCCGAGAGCCAACGGTCTCCGCCATCCGGACAAGCGATCGGGAGCCGGCGGGCCTGCCACACCTCGGGCGACGGCCCAAGCCGCCGCGAACCGTCGGGGGTCGAACGCGCTGTTCCCAAGCACGTCTTCCGCCGAGCCACCCTCGGACTCGGCCTCGTCCAGGTCGGCTGTCAGGTCGGCGGCCATCTCGTTGGCGACGGGATCCGGGACTCGGAGCCGCCGCCACTCCCGACGACACTCCTCGACGAACTCATTCACGGCGCTACCTCCGCTTCGACCAGACCAAGGGCACGATCCACGGCGTCGCGCGTCGCGTGCCATTCGTTGACCCCGGACTCCAGGGCTCGCGCTCCCTTCGGCGAGAGGCTGTAGTACTTCCGGGGCGGCCCCCCATTGCTCGCTACTCGACGGGTCTCGACGAGGCCATCGCGTTCCAGTCTGCCCAGCAGCGGATAGATCGACCCCTCGCCGACGATCGACAGCCCGCGCGCCCGCAGCCGCTTTGTCATCTCGTAGCCATAGGCAGGCCCCTCTTCCATCACCGCCAGAAGGCAGAGGTCAAGGACCCCCCGGAGGAGCTGGCTCCGCCGGCCCTCGCTACTTGCCATGCACCACAAGATACAGTCTGCTAGCTTGCCAAGCAAGGCACCGCGCACCTGGCTAGGTCGGGGCGTATCCACCGGGAGCGGCGACGACGACCGCCGCTGAAGGAAGAGAGTCCGATGACGACAACGGTGCTCTCCGCAGCCTCCGACGAACAGGCCGCCGAGAACCGGTGGGCCGTCGAGACCCACGGGCTGACCAAGCGGTTCGGCGAAACCGTCGCTGTGAACGATGTCGAGCTCCTCGTACCCCGTGGATGCGCCTTCGGCTACTTGGGGCCTAACGGCGCCGGAAAGACCACCCTCATCCGGGTACTGCTCGGATTGACCCGGGCCGACGCGGGCACCATGTCTCTGCTCGGATACCCGGTTCCCCGGCAACGCGACAGAGCTCTGGCGCGGGTCGGAGCGATCGTCGACGAACCGCGGTTCCACGGCCATCTGACCGGGCGGGACAACCTCCGGATCCTCGCAGCGGCTCGTGAGCCCGCCGCTCGTGGGCGCATCGAGCAGTCGCTCGAGCGGGTGGGCATCCTTCACCGGGCCGACGACAGGGTGTCGAAGTACTCCATGGGGATGCGCCAGCGCCTCGGCGTGGCTGCCTGCCTGATCGGGGATCCCCAACTTCTCATCCTCGACGAGCCGATGAACGGCCTCGACCCGGCGGGAATGCAGGACATGCGGGAGATGATCGTCTCGCTGGTCGCCGAGGGCCGCACGGTCGTGTTGTCGTCGCACCTGCTCGACGAGGTCGAGCGGACCTGCGACGCCGTGGCCATCGTGGATCGAGGCAACGTCGTCCGTCAGGGACCGATCTCCGAGTTGCTGGCCGGGGCGTCGCTCGTGATCCAGGTGGGCTGCTCCGAACCGGACCGTGCCCGTTCTCTCCTGCTCGAGACGACCACGATCGGGGCCAAGATCGACGTCGACCCGCAGGGCCTCGGGATCACCCTGCCGGCGGGTACGGGACATGACGTCGTCGCCGAGATCAACCGCGTGTTGGTCGAGGGCGGGATCTCCGTCTATCGCCTCCAGCAGATCCAGGCCTCGCTCGAGTCGTGGTTCTTGCAGGTCACGAGCCGACTGGGGGAACCCAAATGACGGGGCGACCTGCCGCGGTGGACTCTTCAGCAAACGCTGCACCGTTTCGGACACCGGCTCGCGGGACACCGGGCCATTGGGGGTCGTGGATCCCATCGGGTGCGATGATCACGACCCGGTTCATGGAGCTGCGCAAGCGCCGCGGCCTCATGATCACCCTGATCCTGGTGACCGTCGGGATCCCCACGGTATTCCTAGCCATTCGACTGCTGCTCCATGGCATCGCGCCGAAGACCTACGGGCCTGCAGGCGGGTACACGACGTACGCCGGGCTTGTCTCCGGCGTGCTGTACATCTTCGGCTTCATCGTTGCCGCCACCCTGGGCGCCACCGCTGGATCCGCCGACCTCACCGACGGGATGTTCCGGCACCTGGTGGTCACCGGCCGTTCGCGCTTGGCCCTCTATCTGGCTCGGATCCCCGCCGGACTTGCCGTCATCGTCCCTCTGGTGGCGGTGGGGTTCACCATCGTCTGCGCGGTGTGCGTATTCGCCGCGCCGAAACAGCTGAACTTCGACGGCGTCAACGTGCCCGCCCATCTTTCACGCGCCGGCCTTCAGAACTGGGCCACCGAGCATCCGGACGAGGTCATCTGCAACTTCGACGTCAGGATCGGCCCCTCCTCGCAACCCTCCACCATCGCCGATGCGCTCAACAGCGTCCCGTGCGGCAACGGCCCTGGCGGTCCCCGCGTGAACTTCGGGCCTGGCCCGGGCGCGCAAGGCCAGCCGCATGCATCGAAAGCCCAGATCAGGGAGGCCGCCGCCCTCATCGCAAAGGGCGACTATCCCGACTACGCGCGACAGTTCCTGTACCCGTCGGACTCGTTGATGATAAAGAGCGGGCTCTGGCTCGAACTCGAGGCCGTCATCGGTTTCGTCGTCGGGCTGGGATTCGGGTCGCTGATCGGACAGCGGACGGTCGCGGTCGTCGTCCTGATCATCCTCGAGGTTGTCCTGACACCGGTCCTCTCGAGGGCGCGGATCCCCCACCTGTCGAATCTGCAGCGTGCGGTGGTCGGCCTCGCCACCGACCACCTGTCACCAGGGGGGCTTCCCGTGCTGGGCGGAGGTGGCGGGGGACCCGGAGGTGGCGGGGGTAATGCCGGACTGCTGCCGGAGTCGACCACGGTGGCCATCTGCGTCATCGTCGCGTGGTTGGTGGTCTGGTCAGTCCTCGGCGCGTGGCGAATGATGACCCGAGATGCCTGAGAGCGCTCATCAGCCGATTGATTGACACGGGCTCGGCTGCCAGCCAAACCAAAGAGGACTCGGGCAACAGGTATCGATCGTCCGCGTTCGGAAGCGCTTGAAACCGCAGTTTCCATCCCGCTCCCGGATCGCGATCGTGGAACGGTTTGGCGCGAGAACGGCGACGACGCCAGCGCACGATCGGAGGAACCTCTCGGCCACCCAAGCCCCCACCGAGATAGAACATCGCTCGAACACTCGCGGTTCACCTGAGCCAACCGTGCGGAGGTGTGATGGATCTGGGCCTGGCAGGTGCGAAAGTCGTAATCGCAGGCGGCACGAAGGGAATGGGGTTTGCCGCCGCACAGTGCTTCGCGAGCGACGGCGCAAACGTCGCCGTGCTCGCACGCGGAAGAGAGAGACTCGACCTCGCGCTTGATTCGTTACGGGATCTCGGCAGCCCTGATCCCCTGGCCATCCAGACCGACCTTCGTCAACTCGAGTCGATCGAACGCGCTTTCGGGGAGATCGCCGAACGATGGGAAGGCGTTGTCAACACCCTGGTGAACGCGGCCGGTCCGGACGACGTCGGGGGTGGCACGGTGGAGGAGCTCTCAGACGACGCGTGGCTCAAGACGTTCGAGGTGGGCACGTTGTCAGCCGTGCGTTGCGTACGAACATGTTTACCCATGTTGCGTGCCGCCCAGTGGGGACGCATCGTGAACCTCTCTGCTCACTCCGTGAAGCGTCAGACCCCGAGCCTGATTGCCTATACGGCTTCGAAGGCCGCGCTCACCAGTATCGGCAAGAACCTGTCGCAACTGCTCGCACCGGAGGAGATCCTTGTCAATACGGTCTCGCCAGGCTCGGTCCTGTCGGCAGGATTGCAGCGATACCTCGAAGGGCTCCCCGCCGAGCGCAACGTCGATCCGGGCAACCCCTATGACGCGATGCGCGCGATCACCGAGGACTTTGGTCACCCCGCCTACATGCCGAGGGCAGGCAACCCCAATGAGATCGGTGTGGTGATCGCGTTCGTCGGGTCCCGGGTGAACAGTTACATGACTGGTGCCGACATCAACGTCGATGGCGGTTCGGATTTTGTGTAGCACCGTCGGCTGTTCTCTGCCGGAGTGACCGATCATCGACTCAGGAACGGACCACACCAGCGGCACGGGCTTCCGCTGCTGCCGGGGTGACGGAGGCTCGCTCGCTTCCGGCTGTCCAACCCAAACACATTGACAAAGGTGCGCTCGCCACGTAGAAGTTGCGTCTGCTCTGGGAAGTGGGCACCGGTCCACCGCCCCCCGAGTTGAAGGGGGTTCTGGCCGAAGTGAGGCAGCGACTCATCCTTTCCCTGCTCCTGAGCCTCGCCGTCTTCGTCGCGGGAGCACCGAACGCCGGTGCTTCCGCAAAGGTCACGCCGGCTGAACGGACGATGATCAAGGCACGCGTGCCGACGTCGTTTGCGAGTACCTGCGTCGGATCGACATCGACGTTCCGAAGGGAGATGGCCAGCGTTTCGATCGTCAAGTCCTATGCGAAGACCCTGCTTGTGTCCGTTTCCTGCTACCCGACTGGCCAGGGTCAACCAAACGAAGTCACTTACCAAGAGTTCAAGACGGTCAAGGCCATGAACGGCCTCTACGTGATCGACCTGACGGCTCAAAGCCTCAAAGTCGGCGAGAACGCCACTTCGAACACCTGTCCAAAGGAAGGCGGTTATCACATAGGGTCGAGCAAGACCACGGCCGGTGACTACGCGTGCTCCCCCTCCACATCGAAACAATCGGCCGTCTTGTTGTGGACGAACAATTCTCTCAAGATCTTGAGCGTCGCGATTGCGAAAACCGATCCCACCGGCTCGCTGTTGCTTGGGTTCTTCGCCGGCGATTCGGGACCGAGGTAGTGCTCAAGTCCCGCGGTGAGATCGATTCCGGCAAGCTCACAGAAGCGCCGCTCGAGCCCACCGAACCCGCCGGAGGGTCGGAGCCATGATCGAGCGAGCGGAGCTCCTCGACCCGGTCGGAGCCGACGGCTCTGAGGACCGTCGGGCTCGGTAGCAGGTTCGGACATGGTCCCCGAGCTCGAAGGACACGACCGAGGGCGACTGAGGTTTCGCTCCCGGCCTACTGGCGGAAGGACGGGAGGCCGCAACGAACCACTGGGGCTGCGCGAGGGCCGCGACGGGGTCCTCTACGTGCCCGACTCGGCCGAGGCTGGTGCGCCCATCATGGTGTTCCTTCACGGGGCAATGGGCTCTGGCAGGGCGCACCTCCGTCCAGTTCTGGGAGCAGCCGACCGTTACGGCGTCATCCTGGTGGCGCCGGACTCCCGCTCCGTCGAGACCTGGGACCTGCTCGCCGAGCGTCGCTTCGGCCCTGACGTGGCCTTTCTCGACGAGGTGCTCGACGCCGTGGTCGACCGTGTCAACGGCGACACCACCCGACTGGGCATCGCAGGCGTTTCTGACGGCGCCTCGTACGCGCTCTCGCTTGGGTTGTCGAACGGTGATGTGTTCTCGACCGTGATCTGCTTCTCACCTGGTTTCTTGGCCGTGATCGAGGCCACCGGCATGCCTCGGGTGTTCGTCTCCCACGGCACCATGGACCAGATCCTCCCCATCGATTCGTGCAGCCGATCCTTCGTACCGGTCCTCCGTGAAGCTGGCTACGACGTCATGTTCCAGGAGTTCGAAGGGGGCCACACTGTCCCGCCTGCGATGGCAGACAAGGCCGTCCGTTGGTGGCTCGACTCAGGGGGCGCGGTTGTCAACAGCAACGAGTGAAGTCATCAGAAAGGGCGGAGATCCCAGCTGTGCGGGAGACGGAGCCCGCCGGCGGCGCCGAGACGCCCACGTGTTCGGTACGGGGAGCTCAGTCGTGGAGCATCACTGCACCGGCAAGCAGAGGACCGATCCGAACCCTCGTCCGCCGGGTGATCTCTCGGCGCCGCCGGAACCGGCGCCCGGCCTCGGCCAGGTCACCCGATCTGGCGGGTACGGCCGCACGGGACTGCTCCCAGACCGCCAGTGAGGCGTAGCGAGTGACCAGGAGAAGGCGGACCTCCGGTCCGGTGGTGTCAGAGCGCCGGAAGAGGCCCAGAACGGTCGCGTCGAAGGCGGCCTCGAATGAGTCCCACGCCCCAACGGACAGCTCGACCAACTCGTCCTGGTCATGGGTAGACACCTCGAGGTCTCGCAACGCCACCACTCCAGTCACCCTCGGGTGTTCGGTCGACAAGGGCCGAGCGGTGGCGACCAGGGGGTGAGCGCCCTTGGGTGAGGTCCGGTCCGGGAGGGAGACCACCACCAACTCGTCGTCCCAGTAGCCGATGGAACCCGGTCCCCCCGTGACGATCCAGGCGTCGCCGTCGGGTGGGGGCGTCGAGCTGACCGAGACGTGGAACACCCCGAGTGGAGCCCCCGCCTGGGGATCGAGCGGAGTGTCGACATCTGGCACCTGTAGGCGCCGACGACCAGAATCACCCGATGCCGTCACGACTAGGAGTCGTACCACGTCGCCGGCTTGAAGGACCAGAAGTCCCAAGCGCGACGGGACACACGACCACGGGCCAGCCGGAGGGCTGACAGAGCCGTGGCCCAGCAGCTCCCCAATACCGTCAATGTCGACGAACTAGGGGACGGCCCAACTCCGGCCGCGCCGGAACAATCCGAGCGGAGCGATACCGGCCAAAGGCGCGTACCTCTGCGGCGATCGAGCTCGAGTCTTCCCTGGGCTCTGATCACCTTCTTCCCGTTTGCTCTCTACTGCGTTCGCGTTGTTGCCAATCGCGGCCACATCTATCTGCTTTCGGATGTCGCGGTCCTCGACATGAACATGCGCAGAGCGGCGGACTTCCACCAACTGCTCGGTGCATTTTCCCGCTTTGACCTGCACCACCCGGGCCCCGTGTTCGTGTATCTGGCTTCATTCGTCGCCAGGGTGATCGGCATCTCCCATGGGGCTCAGGCCCTCCTGATCACCGCCGCGTTGGTAAGCGGTCTCAGCCTGGCGGCCACCGTCTATGTCTTGGGCCGGATGGGCGGACCTTCGGTCGCGGCGGTGGCGGCGGTGGGGTCGCTGTTCGTGGCACTTCTGACGACCGTCCAGCTCGAAGTGGATCCCTGGAACCCGTACACGGTCGCCTTGCCGCTGGTCCTCCTCGGCACCCTGACGCTGTGCACCATGCGGGGATCGGCCACGGCGTTCGCGGCCATGCTCGTCGTCGGGAGCTACGAGGTGCAGACCGACTACGGAACAGCGATCTGCGTCGTCGCCTTAACGGCGGCCGCGTTGGCGGTGTTGGCGGCGCGTCACAAGCTGGGAGGCCTGGTACGCGGGTGGAAGGCGCCGGCCCTCCTCATCGTTACCGGGATCATGTGGGTCCCTCCCCTCGTCGACCAGCTGACAAGTGCGCACCCAAATCTGTCGGCCATCGCGTCCTTCGTACTTTCACATCACCCGCATGCCGGCCTGCTGGGAGGCGCAAGCGCAACGGGATGGGCTTCCACGTTTGCCCTCGGTGCGTCCAACTTCGAGCTCGAATTCAACCGGGGCCTCGGTATCACCTGGCTGCTCCTCGCGGCCGGGGGCATCGGAGCGGTTGCCCTCATCGCGCGCCTACTCCACCAGCGCATGGCGGCGCAGCTCGCACTGGTTGCAGTGGCAGCCCTCGGCGTTGCCGTGGTGGCGTCGTCGCAGATCGTAGGACCGCCCTACACCTACCTGATGGCGTGGGCGGCTTCCGCCGTGGGACTGGGGATCGTCGCTCTCTCTTTGATCTTCGCTCCGGTCCTTGCCCGCAAGAGCGCGATCGTGATGGGTGCCGTCGTCCTGGCCCTGGGCGGAGCGACGGCCAAGTTCTCTTCGGTGTCCTCGTCGGGGGTTGGCTGGACTGCTCCGGCCATGGCACGAGTATGGGGAGCCTTGCAGCAGGCGGAGGGCAAGCACCCGCCGAACCGGATCGCCGTCGACTTCGACAACTCGGTGTTCATGCACTGGGCCTTCGGGATCTGCGACGTCTTGGAACTGCACTCGGAAGCGTGCACCGTTCCCCCTGGCTACTACCGGTTCATTCTGGGCCCGGGTCACTCCCTCCCCGCTACGCATTCGGTGTTCCTCGCGCGACCCGGACACATGCCCGCCGGTTACCGCGTCATCTCCTCGGTGCAGAGCTCGTTGGGTCCGTTTCAGGTGGGTTGGAAGTCGCGGGTCACCGACAAAGCGCCGTAACCTTTCAAGTCGTTACGAAGGGCTAGGCCGCGTCCTTCGTTGACCGATCACCGGCGTCCGCCGGGCACGCTGCGGTGTGGGCGGGCTTCGAACCATGAACTCCTGTATCCCGTTCCGACGCCCATCCCACCGGGCTCCGCACGTCGGCGGTCGCCGCGTCGACTCCGTGAGTTCACCCCGGGTGATAGGCGTGGCTCGGAGTACCATAGTTCGGCGGGGGCCTCAGCACGCAGCAGGCAGGGGCCGGGAGGAGGAGTGATGAGTCGAATTGGGATCATTTCGATCGATGGTCACGTCAAGGCATCGCGTGCCCAGTATCGGGACTACATCGAAAAGAAGTACCTCGAGGTCTACGACGAGCAGGTGAAGGCCGCTGAAGAGGCGGGCCTCCGCGACGCAGGCAACCTGCATATGGAGTTTGACCCGGCCGTCCAGTGGGACTCGGAGCTCCGGACCAAGAACCTGGAGAGCAAGGGCGTGGTCGCCGAGGTGTTGTTCCCCAACGGACGGCCGTTCCAGGTCAACCGCCTCGATGACTTCGCCCGGACCGAGAACGTTGAGCTGGCCGAGGAGGGCCGCCGCGCCTATAACCGCTGGCTCGTCGACTTCTGTTCTCTTGCCCCCGAGCGGCGCCGGGGTCAGATGCAGATCTCGCTCGAAGACGTCGACACGGCCGTCCAGGATGTCTACTGGGCCAAGGAGCACGGTTTGGGTGGTGTCGGGCTCCCCGCCCCACCGGCCGGCGCCTTCTTCTTCGACCCTCGGTTCGACCCCGTCTGGGCAGCAGCCCAGGAGGTTGGTCTCGTCATCAGCCAGCACGGCGGAGCCGGACTCCCCGGTTACAGCCCTCCGGGTTTCGCGTCGATTCTCACGATCATGACCGAGAACGCCTTCTTCTCCTCGCGGTCGCTCTGGCAGCTCATCGCCGGTGGCGTGTTCGACCGGTTCCCGAATCTGCGGGTGGCCTACATCGAGACTCAACTGATGTTCCTGATCCCGGCGATCGCAAACATGGACATGATCCTCGGCGCGGACAACGACGTCATGGGTTTCGCGCGGATGATGAACCGCGAGCGGTCGGTCCAGCGCCTGGCCAGCGAGTACTTCCAAACGAACATCTTCGTCGGCGTCTCGCCGTTCTCACCCCGGCAAATCCCGACCCATCTGGCGTCGGGAAGGGACGCCATGAGCGAGCTGCTGGGGATCAACGACGAGCAGCGGTCGCTGCCCGGGTTCCACATCGGTGTCGACGCGTGCATGTTCGGAGTGGATTATCCGCACTTTGAGTCGAACTATCAGCGGGTCTCCGAAGAGGTTGCTGACCTCGTGAGCGCTGCGGGTGTGACCGAGGACGATGTGCACAAGGTGCTGTTCAAGAACGCGGCCGAGCTGTACGGCTTCGATCTCGGCAAGCTCCAGCCCGACATCGACCGCATCGGGTTCGAAACCAGCGACCTCCTGGTAACCGCGTCGGCGTAGCATCTGGCCAGCGGGATTGGCCGGTGACAACGTCCGCAGCCGCGTCATACGTTCGCCGGCCTTCGGTGATCGGGGGTCCGAAATGTCGCCGCTTGCGGAGCTCTCGGAGTATCCGGTTTCCGGTTGTGCCCCCGCCGATCCCGCGACCCAGCAAGCGCTGTTGGGTTGCCGCGCGGGAAACGGGCGCATGGTCATCGCCCTCCGTACCGATGCCATCGTGCACACCCTGGCTGGATTGCCCAATGAAGACGAGGTCTGGTTCGATCCGAATACCGGGGACTTTGTCGCTCCCGGTATCGGCGGACCGCTCTCGGTCATCTCGGCTCGTTCCGGCAAGGTGATGAGTCAGGCCGTCATCACAGGCTTCACACATTCCGGTGCAGCCGGCGCGGCGAAGATCTTCATACCGGTTCTTGCCAAAGGCATAGAGATCTTCAGCCTCCGCTAGGTGGAGGTCGGGCTTCCTACGTCTTCAGTCGTCGTGTCCGGTTGCCATGGCCAGGGTGGACGCCGTCTGATGGCCGCCCGCGGGCGAGCGATCTGAAAGCGCCACGCCCGCTGGCGGCGAGTTAATCGGACCCACCGCCGCTTCCGGTGCCGGTGCCGGTGCCGCTGGTGCAGGCCGAACCGAGGACAACAAAACCGATGCCGGTGTGGCCCGGATCCGGGGCGTAGTCAGATTCGACCGCCACCGTGACCATGTCGGTGTAGGTCCCAGAGATGACATCGCCCGACTTCGTGACGCTGTTCGCGACCAGGACGGTGATCTCCCCCGAGGCGGTGGCCGGAGGCTCGGAACTGTTGCCCGGCCGGGTCTCGAAGGTCCCGCTGCAAGAACCCGGAGCACTCGGTTGGACGATGTCAGCGAAACCCTTGAAAGAGGCGGGCGCGTCCCCGCCGCTGACCGCATTGTGCATGGCCCACTGGGCTCCCCAGAACTCCACCGGTTGGCCGGCCGTCACGCTGCCGTCCCCGATCACGAACGTGCCTCCCGTTGGGTCCGATGTCGGGGTAGGGGGGGCTGCGAACGCAGCCTGCCCCGGTGCCACAGTCCCGCACACGGCCACACCGAGCCCAACGAGCCACATCCGAAGTGCCATCTCTCCACCTCCCTGGCTGGGGGTGGCCACGGTAACCGGTCTACGACTGAGAGTGGTGGATCACTCACTGTCAGTGGCTATCGTGCACGGTCCGACTGCGACCGCAGCGAACTTCTTCGTGGCTTGTTCGGAGACTCGAAGCTGGAGCCGGTCAGGGCGGCGGCGGTTGGGGCACCGAAAAGCCGATCGTCTGCCCCCCGTCGATCGTCAGCTCGGCCCCGGTCACGAACGAAGCGGTGTCCGACACCAGATAAAGCACAGCCTCGGCGACGTCTTCGGCTTCTCCGATTCGACCAAGCGGGGTCGCCGAGAAGCGCTCACGGGTCCTCGGATTGTCGTCTTGCAAGATCATCGGAGTGGCGATCGGACCCGGCACCACCGCGTTGACACGGATGCCGTATTGCGCGAGCTCGAGGGCGGCCACCTTGGTCAATCCACGGTGCGCCCATTTCGAGGCCACGTACGAGGCGTGGTTCTGGAACGCCGAGAAGGCGGCCGTGGACAGCGTGTTGACGATGGCTCCCCCGCCGCGTTCGCGAAGGTGAGGTATCACCGCCTGGATGCCATGGAACGACCCCAGACAGTTCACCCGCCATACCTCCTCGAAGGTGTCGGCGTTCTCGTCCTCGAGCGGAGCAGCGTGCAGGATCCCGGCGTTGTTCACGAGGATGTCCAGTCGTCCGAACACTCCCGCGCCGCGGGTCACGATCGTGTCCCACGACTCGCGCACACGCACGTCCAGCTCCCCCACAACGGCCGCTTCGCCGAGCTGATCGGCCAGAGAGCTCAGATCCTCAGCTCTAAGGTCTCCGGCGATGATCCGCGCTCCGGCAGTCGCCAGACGAAGGGCGATGGCGCGACCATGACCTCGAGCTGCTCCGGAGACGAGCGCAACCCTCTCGGCGAGCTCGTTCACGAGGCTGCTCGTGGCGGGTGCACGATGTGGGCAGTTGGGTCGGGGGTCGCGGTCATCTTCCAATAGTCGACCAGCCGCCACGGGCTCAGCACGTAGACGCACCCGTCGGCCGCCTTGTACCAAGAGTGTCCGATCGACGGGTGGGCCCACACCGTTTGGGACAGCTCGTTCTGCCAGCGCTCGACGTAGTCGTCGAAGGCGGCCGCCGTGGGCTCGACCGAGCCCCCGCCATTCCGGGCCAGCAGGGCCAGGCACGCGCCGATGTACCGCATCTGGCACTCGGATTGGAAGATGACGCTGCCGGCATGGGCGAGGTTCGTTCCCGGCCCGAACATGAGGAAGAAGTTTGGGAAGTCCGGCATAGTAATCCCGAGGTACGCCGCCGGACGGCCGTTCCAGACGTCATGGAGCGAGTGACCGCCCCGGCCGACGATCTCCATCGGGAAGAGGAAGTCATTGGCTCTGAATCCGGTCGCCAGGACGATGACATCGGCGGGGTATCGGCGGTCCGCGGTGACCACGGCGTGCTCTTCCATGTCGACGATCGGCTCGCGCACCAGCTCGACGTGTTCTTGACTCAGGCACCCCAGCCAGCTCCCGTCGTCCTGCAGCAACCGTTTTCCGAGTGGGGCATAGTCCGGTATCACCTTGGCCATGAGTTCGGGGTTGTCGCCGATCTGCTCCTCGATCCACTGGACCAGCCTCTGACGGAAGCGCTCACTAAGCGCGTTCACAGAGCCGGGTAGGCCCGGCCAGGTCGGGTCGACGCGGACGACGTCGAGCATCTTGTCGGTCGCCTGCCACAAGAGCAGGAATCGGTACCACCGTGCGTAACCAGGAAGATGTCTCATCGCCCACCTAGACCCCGCGCTGACCGCCTCGTGGTAGAGCCGGTTCGGGATCATCCACTGTGCGGTTCGTTGGAACACGAGCAGACTCTCGACGTCATCGACGATTGCCGGGCCGATCTGGAACCCACTGGCCCCCGCTCCGATCAGCGCCACCCTTTTGCCGCGCAGATCGACCGTACTGTCCCACTGCGCCGAATGGAACACCGGTCCGGCGAAGTGATCAAGATTGGGGATGTCCGGAATATGTGGGCGGTTGAGCTGCCCCACCGCCGAGATGATCGCGGCGGCTGTCATCTCCGAGCGGCTCCCGTCGAGAGCGCGGGTGGTGATTCGCCAAAGCAGACCTTCCTCATCCCACTCGGCTCGCTCGACCTCGGTCCGCCAGCGGACGTGTCGATCGACACCGTGACGGCGCATGACATCCCGGAAATAGGTGTGCAGCTCGGGCTGTCGGGAGAAGTACTCACTGAAACCGTGGTTCGGCTCGAAGGAATAGCAGTAGTAGTGGTTGGCGACATCGACCCGGCACCCCGGATACGTGTTCTCGTACCAGGCTCCACCGACGTCGTCATTCTTCTCGACGATTTCGAAGGGGATCCCGGCCTCTTTCAAGCGGATCCCGGCAAGCAGTCCCGACATGCCACAACCGATGACGAGCACCGAAGGGGGCGTCGTCGAGTGCACATCGATTCGTCGGGGGTCATTCCCTCCGAGATCCATCTCCTCAAGAAAGAGCTCGGCGTAGTCGTCATCGACGTGGGCCGCTGCCAGCCAGTCCATCAACTCCCTGACGACCGGACCCTCAAGAGGGGAAGGTGTCTCTGAACCGCGGTCCCGGAACGCCTTGACGGCCCCGAATGCGAACCGCCGGAGTTCAGTCTGATCCTCCTCCGCCAGACCGCCATCAAACTCGTTGAAGGCGAGGCGACGGGGTCTGATCGGACCTCTGAGCACCGCGGGGTCGCCAGTGATGTGGACCACCGAGGCAACGAGTGCCAGGACGTTCGCGGTCCGCAGGGCGCTCTCGACGGCGTCGTCGGGTTCGACGATCGGCTCAGTGGTCAGGGGATACGGCGTCACTCGCTCACAGAAAAGCCACGTCGCCACTCATGCCGGTCTTGAAACTCACACCGGGAGCAGCGGATCGAGCCGCCGACGGTCGTCGGCCACGAGGGGCACGAGCGGCTGGCCCTTCCCCGAACGCCAGTACACCTGGCCCTCTCGCCACGCCTCCCGTCGGAGGCGCTGCTTGTCGATCTTCATGCTCGCCAATTTCGGAAGCTCCTCAGTGACCCGAATGAAGCTCGGGCGCCACTTCGTGCCCAGATCGGGCTGTCGATCGAGGAACTCGTCGAAGGCCACCGGGTCGAAATCCGCGCCATTGCCAAATTCGAGAGCCGCCATGACCCGGTCCCCGACCGGGTCATCCGGTACCGCGTAGACGGCAACTGAGCGGACGTCGGGATGACGGGCGATGATCGCCTCGACCGGCGCGGCGGCGAAGTTCTCGCCATCGACCCGGAGCCATTCATTCGATCGCCCCGCGAAGTAGAACCATCCGTCTGCGTCACGGTAGGCGAGGTCGCCTGACCAGTACCAACCCTCGCGAAAACGCTCCTGAGTCGCTTCCTCGTTCTTGTAGTAGCCCTCGAACCCCGACGTCGGTTGCGTTTCGACGATCTCGCCGACGGCCTCCTCCAGGTTGTTCGGCCGCCCGTCGGCGTCGAACGCGACCGGTGGGCACTCCTGGTGGGTGTCGCTGTCGAGCACCCTCAAGGTCGATTCGCCCTTCCCGAGTGCACCGGACGGCATCGAGGGATCCCTGCGGATGATGATGATCCCCTCGGTCGATCCGTAGCTGTCGCGGACCGTACAGCCGAAGCGTCGGGCAAATTCCTTGATGTCACGAACGGAAGCCTCGTTCCCGATCGCATGACGAAGTGGATTTTCGGCGTCGTCAGGTTTCTCGGGCGTGGCGAGGATGTAGTTCAGGACCTTGCCGGTGTAGGCCAGCATCGACACACCGAACCGTCGAATGTCAGTCAGGGTGTTCGACGCCGAGAAGCGCGGTCGGCTGCTGATGGGGACGGCCGCCGCGAGAGCCGATGACCATCCGGTGAAGAGCGCACTCGAGTGGAAGAAAGGAAGGGGTGCGTACACCGCGTCACCCGGGGCCAGTTCGGCGATGCGGGCGACATGAGCCCCCTGACGGGCGAATCGGCCCTGCGTACACCGCACGGCCTTGGGGAGGCCGGTCGATCCGGAGGTGAAGATCAGGAGGTAGAGATCCTCTTCCAGCACCGGTCGCTCGGGATAGGAGGACGGCTGCGCCCCCACAGCGTCAGGGTAATCCTGGCCGTCGATGGCGAGCACCAACTCGTCCGGTACGGCGGTATCGACTCCGTCGAGCAGCTCTCGCGACTTCGTGTCAGTGACGAGCAGCTGGCAGTCCGTGTGACGGACGAGGAGTCCGAGCTGCTCGCCCCGATAGGTCGAGTTGATGCCGACGACGACCGAGGCGGAGAGCGCGGCGCCGACGAGCCAGAAGAGGTAGTCGGGGACGTTCTCAAGCAGGATGCCGACGTGCGGAGGCCGCCCCGGCCTCCGCAGGGAATCGAAGAGCGCAGCGCGGCGGCTGCCCTCCTCGAGAATCTGGCGATAGGTCCATGCCCCGTCACCGATCAGGAGCCCAACACCGTCGTCGCCAGCCCGTTGACGGAGCACGTCGGCGGCGGTCATCATCGGGTGTTCACGCTCGGCCGGCCGCGGCCTGGCCATGTCGCCTCGGACGCGAACACATCGCGACAAGGTGACCCGCCCAGGGTCTCGAAGGCGAGCGAGTCGTGGACGCGGGTCTTCATGCAGCTCCCAGGAAGCTCGGCGACCGCTCTGGTCATGGTGGCCGCTGGGTAGGATACTTGTCGCGTGTCAAGTAACGCGTGGGTTTTCGATTTCGACAACCACTACTACGAGTCCACCGACGCCTTTACCCGTCACCAGGACCCCGGCCTCGGTTACCGCGGGGTGCGCTGGGCCGACATCGACGGAAGACGGCGCCTCCTCGTGGGTGGCACTGTGAACTCCTACATCGCCAACCCCACCTTTGACCCCGTGGCTCGCCCCGGGTCGCTCTATGACTGGTATCGGGGTAACCCGAAACGGCAGAACATCAGGGAAGCCTTCGGCGAACTCGAACCCCTGCGCCCGGAGTACCAGGACCGTGACCAGCGGCTCAAGGTCATGGACGCACAAGGTCTGGTCGGAGCCGTGCTGTTCCCCACCCAGGGTGTGGGAATCGAGGATGCTCTCAACTCAGACCCAGAAGCAGCCGTCAAGGTCTTCCATGGCTTCAATCGGTGGTTGCACGAGGACTGGGGCTATTCGTACAAGGGCCGGCTCTTCGCAGCGCCCTACATCGCGCTGATCGATCCCGTCGCGGCTGTCGAGGAGCTTCAGCAGGTCCTCGATCTGGGCGCCATCGTCGTCGACGTGCGGAATGGCCCGATATCCGTTCAAGGGGGGTGGCGGTCGCCGTTCGACCCCGTTTACGACCGCTTCTGGGGCCTCGCCGAGGAGTCGGGCGTCGTCGTGGCCGCCCACTCTGGGGTGGATGGCTATGACGTGCTGGTGCAGATGTGGGAGCCCGGTCGGCCTGAGAGCTCGCTTTTCCGATCGCCGCTGCGGGGCGCGGTGACGAAAGGGCGTGCGATTACCGATTTCTTCCTTGCTGCCTTATGTCAACTGCTTTTCGAGCGGTTTCCACGGCTCCGGATGGCCAGCGTCGAGAACGGCGCATCTTGGGTACCGGACATGCTCCATCGAATGGATGATTCTGCAAACCGCAACCCTGGCTACTTCGCTGAACACCCGAGGGACGTTTTCAAAGAGCATGTCTGGGTCACGCCGTTCTGGGAGGACGACGTCCCGTCACTTCTGAACGACATGTCCATCGAACGGCTCCTCCTCGGCTCCGATTGGCCGCACGCCGAAGGCTCCAGACAACCCCTCGATTTCATTACCGAATCGCTGAGCGGCCTCTCAGAGACCGATGTCCACAAGGTCGCCAGGGATAACGGGCTGGAGTTGCTCGGACTCTCCTACCACTGACCGCTTCGTTGTTCAGCGCCTGAACGTCCCCACGTAACCGACGCGGCCCGGGCCCGCAGAGTCTCGTTCATGACCTGGCCTGGTCACGTTGAACGGATGCTCCTCGGTGAGCTCGGCTGCACGCGGCACCTTGTAGTTCGCCATGGCAGCAGTCACGGCAGAGATCGACGAGCGATTGCGCGGGCCTCGATCGTTCTCAGCCCCCACCCACACGGGTGTCGGACGTCGGGGGCCGAGGTTCCCGGGGAAGCCCGAGGCCCTGTTCGCCGATCGTGTTGCGCTGAATCTCGTCCGTTCCGCCCCCGATCCGGAGGCCGGGGGCGAAGAGGAGCCGCTCCACCCACGGAGCCGCCGCCTCGTGGTTGGAGACGCCCGCAGCAACGCCAAGGAGGTTCGTCGCGGCTTCCGCAGTGAGGCGGGAGTGCTCCGAGTACAGGAGCTTCGACACGGATCCGCCGGCCGGGACCACCCCGGGCACCGCGACGCGTGCTCCCAGGAGGTCAAGCACCCGCTCACGGATCAGTACACGAGCAACGGTCTGCCGCATCAGGGGGCCGTTGGGCCGGTCGACTCCCTGGGCCAGTTGCACGAACTGCGCCGCAGAGCGGCCGCTCGTCCCACCTCCGATCGCGGCCCGTTCACTTCGGAGCATCGTCCGAAGAACGCTCCAGCCCCCGCCAAGCCCGCCGATCAGGTCGTGTTCGGGCACGAACACCTCGTCAAGAAAGACCTCATTGAAGTGATAGCCGCCCGACATCTGCCGGAGTGGACGCACAGTCACTCCCGGATCGCACATGTCGAGTGCAAAGCAGGACAGACCAGCTTGACGCGACGATGCCGGATCGCTGCGAGCGATGAGGAGGGCGAACGCCGCCGTTCTCGCTCCCGACGTCCACACCTTCTGTCCGGTGACCGACCATCCACCGGCAACGGGCTTCGCCAGTGTTCGCACGTTTGCGAGGTCCGAGCCCGCGTCGGGTTCTGAGAGGAGCTGGCACCACGTCTCCTCGCCACGAATGACAGGAGGGAGATGCATCAGTCGTTGTTCATGTGTCCCGTGCGCGAAGAGCACGGCAGGTACCATCTCGAGCGCGACCGCGAACATCTTTGTCGACACCCCGAAATGGGACTGTTCGCCGGCCACGACGTCGTCTTCCCATCCTGAGCCCCCCCGGCCTCCGTATTCCACCGGCCACGAACACCCCGCGAACCCAGCGTCGAAGAGTTTCCGCTGCCACGCTCGAGTGACTGCCACCGCCTGCTCCTCGAGGACGCAGTACTCCTCGGGAGTGGGTGCGCTCACGATGTGAACAGTCGAGAAGTCGTCGGAATCCCCTTTCTTAGGTGCGTTCGCGTCGAGCCAGCCACGAACCCGCGCTTGGAAATGAGCGCGGGTCTCAGAGGTTGGATGGCCACTCACAAGGCATTCCCAAGCTTGAGGACTTTGACTGCGTTGTGGCGCAGGAAATTCGGCCAGACATCCTCTTTGAACGGTACTTTCGGAAGTTCGCCGAAGATGCGATCGAGAGAAAGCCCCATCGGGAAATAGCCGGCGTACATGACCTTCTCAGCGCCGCGCGTGTTCGCGTAGTCGACGATCCCCTTCGGGTAGTAGCGGGGGGCGAACGCACTCGTCGAGTAGTAGAGGTTCGGCCACTTCAGCATGAGCTTGACCGCCAGGTCGACCCATGGTTCGGCTCCATGCCTCATTACGAAGGTCAGATCGGGAAAGTCGTACATCACCTGGTCGATTCGTTCGACATGCTGGACCATGGACGGAACACGTGGTCCGGCGATCCCGACCGTAACGAACACGGGGATCTCGAGCTCTATACATTTCGCGTAGTACGCGTACATCATCGGCGCATCGAGGGCTACCTGTGGATTCGTCCCATGGGGAAAGAACGACGCCGCGCGGATCCCGAGCTCGTTGCGTGCCTGCACCAAGGCCCGGATCCCATCCATACCGTCGTTAGGGTCACACGTCCACGAGGCGACAAACCGCTCCGGATGCTCCGTCAGAGCTCGAACAGTGATTTCCCGGTTTACGCTGGCGCTGACCAGACCGATCTCGATGCCGTAACGATCCATCTCACCAAGCGTTACGGCAACCGGATCGACCGTCCTGTCTATGTTCCGCTCGGGAATGTCGCGGAACATGTACTGCGCGGGCATGACGAAGTCCTCGCGACTCTCGCGGTCGCGGACCGATTGGCGCATGACGGCGTAGGTCTGATCGGGATCCGACGGAAACCCGATCAGTGTGTCTATGACACCGACACCGAAGAAAGACTCGATCACGCGGCAAACATCTTCGGCGACGTGAGCCTCATCCGCAAGATCTCGGTCTCCGGGATGGTGGCGCGGCCGGCCAGTGACCCTGGCGGCGATGAATCCAAAAGGGCGAGACGCAGCAAATGCTTGCGTCTCGAGCATCGGGTACTCCCATACAAGGGCCATCCATTCACCAAATGTGGCAACGTCACGATCTGATCAACACGTGTTGACACCAAGCCGTCTGGCCCCCAGAATCCGCAAAGTGCACCGAACACCGGAGTTGCTCGCCGATGGGTTGGTCTTCGCCGAGGGGCCCCGCTGGCGCGGTGACCGGCTTTGGTTCTCGGACATGCATGGCGAGGCAGTTCGAACGGTGGATCTCGGCGGCCGCTTGGAAACGGTGGCGAACCTTCCGGGGCGCGAGCCTTCAGGGCTGGGCTTCCTTCCCGACGGAGCGATGCTGGTCGTCTCGATGCTCGAACCAGAGATCCTCCGCGTCGACGGTCAGAACGTGACCGTCCATGCCAACCTGAGTCCGTTGGTCAGCGACCGGTGCAACGACATGGTTGTCGATGGACGTGGCAACGCCTACGTGGGCACGTTTCCACCAGTTTCGGACCCACGGGGCGTGCTCGTGCTCGTCGAGCCGAACGGCTCGGCACGCATCGTGGCGGAGGACGTTGTCTTCCCGAACGGGTGTGTGGTCGCCGATGATGGACGCAGGTTGATCGTTGCCGAGTCGCTCGGCCGTCGGTTTACCGAATTCGACATCACGGACGACGGCTCGCTGACCGGTCGCCGCGTGTTCGCAGAGTGTGCACCCTATGGCCCAGACGGCATCTGCATCGATGCCGAAGGTGCGCTCTGGGCAGCCATGCCGCTCGCGCACGAGTTCCAACGTATAGCTCCGGGTGGCGATGTCCTCGAGCGCATCTCGATGGGCGAACGGCTCGCCATCGCTTGCACGCTCGGCGGCCCGGAGTTGCGCACCCTGTTCCTGCTGACCTCAAAGGAGCTCCCCGGGGAGTCCATCAAGGGCACCCAAGACGCGACGATTCACGTCGTCGAAGTCGGCGTTCCTGGAACCGGTTCACCGTAACGCCAGAAGGGACTTCCCGTCTGAAACGGCAAGGTCTGGCGTTGTGATGCGAACGAGCAAGCGACCGTGCTTTAGGACGTCTCGACTAGACCGTGGTGGTGCAATGGGTGCGAGCCACCGGATCGTTCAGGACCCCGGTAAGAACTGAGTCGTCGGGCACGGCGCAAGTGCCGCCGCGATCCAAGCGTCGCATGTCGTTCGGACGAGGCGCATGTCCTTGATCTCGGACTCGGTCAACAGAAGAGCCGCGATACCGCGCATCAGGCCGAAGAGGACGACGGCGGCAGCCGCCGCATCGATATCGACTCGGATCGATCCTTCCTGCTGACCGCGGCGGATCAAGTCGGCCCAGCCGTCGTAGCTGCGCTGGTCCGCCTCCAACATCCCATCGATCGACGCCATCGATGGGAAGGTCGCGCCCCACATCACGATGAGAGCGCGCTCCTCGGCCGTCGGGTTCTCGAAAAGCCCCAGATACGTGGTGACGGTCGCGCGAAGCAGCTCGAGTGCCGAGACGTCCTCGGGAGTCTGGCGCATGTCCCCGAGGGACTTCACTGTCGCAGCCGAGACGTGGTCCTGCACACGCCGGGCCAAGCGTGCAACGAGCTCGTCCTTCGACCCGAAATGGTGGCTCGGCAGACCACGGCTCGTCCCGGCCCGCTCGCCGATCCTCGCCAGGGATGCTTGCTCGATCCCCAGCTCGGCGATCAACGCCGCCGCCGCGTCGAGCAACGCCTGCTCAGACTTGCTTCTTCGCTCCGCCTGCGTTCTCGGTCGTGTCGCTTTGAGGGACATCATTTGACACGGTAACAGAGCACGGCGCGATGGCTTGTTGGGGCCATAACAAGTAACATTCCAGAACTTCCACGGCAACCGGAAGGATCAGCATGGCGACCTACGACCTCGTGATCAAGGGCGGCACGGTCATCGACGGGTTGCAGACGCCGCGCTACAAAGCGGATGTCGGCATCGCCGGTGGGCGGATCGCCCAGATCGGCAGGGTAGAAGCGTCCGACGGCGCCGAGGTGGTCGACGCGTCCGGGAGGATCGTCGCCCCCGGATTCGTCGACCTCCATACCCACTACGACAGCCAGGTCTTCTGGGACCCGTGGTGCACGATGTCGGGCTGGCACGGCGTGACGAGCGTGGTGATCGGAAACTGCGGCTTCGGCTTCGCGCCGTGCCGGGCCGAGGACCGCGATCGAGCGATGCTCACCGTCTCCCGTAACGAAGCGGTACCGCTCAAGACGATGCGAGCCGGAATGCCGTGGGACTGGGAGACCTTCCCGGAGTTTCTCAGCAGCGTCGACCGGACGCCCAAGGGCGTGAATGTGATGGCCTTCGTTCCACTGGCCCCGCTCTACGCGTACGTCGCCGGCGTCGACAAGACGAAGGCTTACCGCGTCACCGACGAGGAGCTCGACGAGATGTGTCGTCTCCTGGTAGGCGCCATGGAACAGGGCGGGTGCGGATGGAGCGCGCAGATCTCGGGGGAGATCGGCAATGTGCAACTCGACTACGACGGCACGCCGATGGTGACCGATTTCATGACCGATCACGAGGTGGCCGCGTTCTCACATGCGCTTCGCTCAGTCGGCCGGGGCGTCGTCCAGCTCACCGGCTCACTTGACAGTGCCGCGCTGATCGCCCGTGAAAGCGGTCGTCCGATCATCTGGAACGCACTCCTGGCAGACGGTGCGCTGAACCAGCATGGCGGTGCTCAGTACTCGCACCGCGATGCGCTGAAGCAGCTTGCGTATTACAACGAAGAGGAGGGACTGCGCATTTATGCGCAGGCGCTCACGACCAACTTCGTCTCAGAGTTCACATTCGAGGACTACAACCTCCTCGATACCATCCCGTGCTGGAGGGAAGCGCTCCTCGGAACGATTGAAGAGAAACGGCACAAACTCGCCGACCCCGAGCGTCGCCGGGCCATGAAGGAGATCCACGAACAGCGAGGAGGTCTCTTCGGTGCCGGGTACGTCCTGAACGAAATCAAAGTCAACTGGATCTCCAGTGACGCGCCGCACGCCCAGGAGATAAAGGAACGCTACGAAGGCTGGACGATCGGCGAGATCGCGGCCCGCGAAGACAAACATCCGATCGACGCCATGCTCGACATCGCAGTCGCCGGTGGATTGAAGGTCGGTTTCGCCACGAAGATGCTCGAGACACCACCGGAGTCTATGAAGGAGATCGCCACGTCTCCGGTGGCATTGCCCGGCGTGAGTGACGGTGGCGCGCACACGAAGTTCGTGACCACGGCGCGCTATCCGACCGAGCTCATCAGCTACTGGGTCCGCGAACACGAGATCATGTCTCTCGAAGAAGCCCACTGGCGACTTGCCTTCTACCCCGCTGTCGCCGCCGGCCTGAAGGACCGTGGATACCTTCGCGAAGGGGCACCGGCGGACGTCGTCATCTACGACTACGAGAGGCTCGATAGCGGTCCACAGGAGCGGCTCTGGGACTACCCCGAGGGCGAGATGCGGCTGGTTCAGAAGGCAGTCGGCTACGAACGGATCATTGTCAACGGCAAGACGACGTTCGTCGAGGGCGAGTGCACCGGCGCGACGCCCGGCAAGCTGCTTCGTCACGGCAAGGACTAACGGAGGAGCACCCAATGGTGAACGCGGGGGACAAATTTCCGACGATCTTCGATGTCGATAACCACTATTGGGAGACCAGCGATGCCTTCACCCGCCACCGCGACCCGAAGTACGCGGATCGAGGTGTGCTTGTGAAGGAGGTTGACGGGCAACTCCGCTATGTCGTTGGCGGGCAATTCCACCCAATCATTCCTGGGCCGGGCGACGTCAACCTCCGACCGCGGCCCGGGGCGCTATTCGAATACTTCGCCGGCAGGAGCGCCAAGGCAGACCTCGCCAACATGCTCTCGTGCGAGCTCCCTTCAGAGCACCCGGAGTGGTACGACCGCGACGCTCGACTCCATTGCATGGATGGGCAGGGCGTGGAGGCGTGTTGGATGTTCCCTTCTCAAGGCGTTTGCATGGAGGGCCCAATGCAGCCCGACATCGAGGCGTCGGTCGACATCTTCCGTGCCTTCAACCGATGGCTCGACGAGGACTGGGGATTCGCATATCAGAACCGAATCTTCGCCGCTCCGTTCCTCACGCTCTCCGAGCCCGACAGCGCGATCCGCGAACTCGAGTGGGTGATCAGCCGGGGGGCGCGTGTGATCACGATCCGCAACGGGCCCGCATTCACCCCCGAGGGCACGAAGTCGCCCGCTGACTCCGAGTTCGATCCTTTTTGGGCACGCGTGGCCGAGGCGCGCCTCATCGTTGCGCCACACGCGGGCTTCGATGACGGGTACCGCGAGGTTGAAGAGGCGGTTGCTCATGCGTGGGGCTACCGCAGCGGTCGACACCATGGCATCACCAATGCCCTCACGGTGAACGAGCCGTTCATCAGCGCGTTGATGCACCGCCGACTCGTACACGATTTCGCGGCCGCGCTCGTCGTCCACGGGCTATTCGAGCGGCACCCTGGCGTCCGGGTTGCGTTCATCGAGAATGGTGGAACATGGGTCCCGGACATGCTTCACGTTCTCCAGCTGCTTCATGGCCAGCACCCTGGGATGTTCGCCAAGAACCCAGTGGACCAATTCCACGAGAACTGCTGGATCGCCCCGTTCGTCGAAGACAGCGTCGAGGATCTGGCGAGGCATGTCCCTGTGGAGCGAATCCTTTTCGGGTCGGATTGGCCCCATGCGGAAGGTATGGCCCATCCGCGCGATTTCTTCGACAACGTCTCTTCGTTTAGCATCCCGGACCAGCGCCGGATCATGCTTGAGAACGCTCGGGAGCTCACGCTCGCGTAGCAGGGGGTGGAACATGGCAAAGCGAGCTCTGGTCGCCGCCGCGGTTGTGCTCACGACCGTGCTTGCCTCGCTCGGGACCGGGCCCCTGGCGGGCGCTGCTGCGACCACCCAGGGCGTCACCGCCTCGACCATCCGAATCGGGATTCCCTACGTCGACTTCGCCGCGGTGCGTGCGATTGGCGTGAACCTCAACCCCGGGAACTACGCCGACGCATATCAGGCGCTGATCGCCAACATGAACGCCCACGGTGGCGTCGACGGCCGCCACATTGTGGCCTACCTCGATGCCGTCAACCCTGCGGAAGTCGCTGCCGCGGACACCTCGTGCACGCAACTCACTATGGACGACAAGATCTTCGTCGCGATCGCTCCACTGATGCCGGATTGCTATCTGGCTGACAATGTACCGACCATCAACGGAAGCGGGTTGGAGCAGAAGACGGTATCGCCGGGATGGGCGCCGAACTTCACCCTCACTCCCCCTTCGTCCGCATACGATCCCCTGCAGCTGAGCGTGTATTCGAAACTCGGCGTCTTCAAAGGCAAGAAGGTGGGTGTCTTCGGTGGCGACACCACCGACAAATCCGAGGTGGCGGTCGTCGAAGCAGCCCTTAGTAAGCTCCACGTCGACGTCATCCAGAGCGCGATCGACGCGGCCCCGGAGGGCGACGACCCCGCCGCCTATGCACAGGTCGCCGTCATCTCTTCGCGCTTCCAGAGCACCGGGGTGAATGAGGTCGTCGCAGTGGGTGACGGTTCGGCGACGTGGCCCGACGGCCTAAACGCCAACCAGAGCAGCTACAACCCGCCGTGGGTGGCCACCAACTCAGCGGACCTCAACGGCTATCTTGAAGGCGTCAACAACCCCACCTACGTCAAGAACATGGTGACCTCGACGCCGCTCGCACAGCCCCTCGGAGTGTGGGCGGAATCGTCCGTCCAAAAGTGTGTGCAAATCATTCGAAAGGCCTATCCCTCGGACGTCATCACCGCACCGCCCAAGATCGTCACCGCCAAGTCGCTCCAAGTGACCACCTACGCGGCCCCCATCACGGCGTGCGAAAACCTGGCCTTTTTCAAGACGATCGCCGATCGGGCAGGGCGGAACCTCACGGAGTCGAGTTTCGCCCGTGCCGGAGAGAACCTACGGAACGTCCTCTTGCCCGGTGTCCCGAGCGCGGTGTCCTTCGGCGCGGGCCGAACCTACGCACTCGGTGCGGTCTATGTCGGTCGCTACAACCTTGCCACGAAGACCATCAAGTTCGCCGCGACCTCATCGGCCAAGTGAACGAACATTGACCCCTCGGTGGCGGGACCGGAAGGAGGTTCGGCCCCGCCCCGTGCTCAACTGACGGCGTCCAAGCTTCCGGTCGGCCAGCCGATCGACATCATCTTGGTGCCTGGACGCGGGCTGACTTGGCCATCGACGGCAACCTCGGGATCCCCGACTCCGTCGTCCTGCCCGCACGTTCCCTCAAGACCTCGCAGGCTGGATGAGCTCGCCGAGCAAGCTTTGGACCCGACGATCGATCTCATCGACGATGGGACGTACTTCGTCGACCGGTTTGCCCGCGGGATCCTCCAACTCCCAGTCGAGATAGCGCTTGCCGGGATAGAAGGGGCAGGTGTCGCCACACCCCATGGTGACGATGATGTCAGCAGCCCTGGCTGTCTCATCGGTAAGCAACTTTGGAGACTCCCGACTCGGGTCAAGCCCCCGCTCGCGCAGGACTGCTACGACCGAGCCGTTGAGCTGGGCGGCGGGCTCCGAGCCAGCCGAACGGACATCGACCTGACCCTGGGCGTAGTGCTCGAGCAAGAGACTGGCCGCGAGACTCCTTCCGGCGTTGTGCACGCATAGGAAGAGGACGACCGGCTTCTCGGTCACACGAGCTCCCTAGGCACCTGCGACCCACCGGCCGGCGCGACAAGGGACTCCTCGGGGTGGGCCACGACCACCTGAGCAGCTTCCGCGGGAGTCAGCTTTGAATACAGCGTTCTCAGAACCGCAAATGCGACGAACCCTCCCAGCACCTGTGCTCCGACGAAGCTCGGGACCGACGAAGGAGCGATGCCGGCGAACGAGGCCGAGAACATGCGGCCCACGGTGATGGCCGGATTCGCGAAGCTCGTCGAGCTGGTGAAGAAGTAAGCCGCACCGATGTAGGCACCCACGGCCGCTGGGGCGGATCGGCTGCGGCCAGTCCGAGCCAAAGCGAAGATCACGAGCATTAACCCAACGGTGGCCACAACCTCGGACAGGAAGTGGCCACCAGAGGCCCGATGCTTGGCGGAGAGACTGATCGCCGCTCGACTGAACATGAGATTGGCCAGGATCGCCCCTCCGATGCAACCGCCGACCTGAGCGGGCAGGTAAGCGAAGGCGTCGCGCCAACGCAGGCCCCGGAACGCCGCGTCAACCAAGGACACCACCGGATTGAAATGTCCCCCTGAGACCGACCCGAACATCAAGATTGTGGCGAAGAGCCCTGCGCCGGTCGCTGCAGCGTTCTCGAACAACTCCAGACCCAGATCACCAGGTGAGAGCCTTTGGGCGGCGATTCCGGAGCCAATGACGATGGCAGCCAGAAAGATGCTGCCAAAGAACTCGGCGGTGAGTCGACGCCACAGCGCATGCTCATCCATGGAGTTGCGGCCTGGTCAATCGCCTCGATGTCGACTCGACGTTCAGCAGCAAGGCAAGGGGTTTTCTGCCACCAGATCGGGTCGAGTCGCGCAACACGCCGCGCCGTTCGGATCGGAGGCCCGAAGCTGTCCCGCCGGCATCTCGGTATCGGCGAGGACGACGTAAATCTCCCAGGGTTCCCCACCGGGGCCATCGACCCAGACCTTGTCTTGCACGGCATAGCAGCAGGCCACTTGCTCCTCCACCGCTGTCTCCAGATCGGCAGCCGCGAGCCGAGCTTGGGCTGTCATGACTTGCTCGGTGGTCTCGACCTCGATCCCCAGGTGATTGAGTGATCCCGGCGCCTGAGCGCCGTCCTCGATCAGCACGAGCTTCAGCGGTGGGTCAATCACCGCAAAGTTGGCATAACCGGGTCGAACCTTTGCCGGTTCGGTCGCAAACAGCTTGGAGTAGAAGGCCACGGCTTCATCCAGGTCCTTGACGTTCAGGGCGAGCTGCACTCGGGACATTGGGCTGGTCCTCCTGATACATTTACCTTGGTCGATGTTCAGTCTGACACCACGTATCGACCCTTGTCAATATCTGAGGAGACTCGGGTGCCGAGAACCAGGGCGATCGCTTCCACACGCGACGCCGAACTGTGCTGTTCATCTGTTGTCGACGCCCCGCTCGCCGAGAACGAGGCAGCCGAGCTGGCCCGGGTGCTCGGAGCCTTAGCAGACCCGGTGCGCTTACGGTTGCTGTCCCTCGTTGCCGCTCAAGCGGAGGTCTGCTCGTGCGACTTGGAGGTGCCGCTCGGAAGGAGCCAGCCGACTGTCTCGCACCACACCAGGGTGCTAGCCGAGGCTGGTCTCCTCGTCGGGGAGAAGCGGGGCCGGTGGATGTGGTGGCGAGTCGAACCCACGCGTCTTGCCGCTGTGCGAACGGCACTAGGCGGTTGATCGCTCAGTGTCCAGATCAGGAAGCCGACTCGGGCACTTGTTCCGATCCCTCGGGTGGCATTCTGCGGAGTTGCGGGTTGATTGGCTCGCTCTCGGGCATCGAGGATTGTCCTTCGCAACCGGCTGAAGGAACCGTCGATCAGGGAGGCCCTACCGCTCGTTGGCTCGGCTCCTTGGTCCGACCCTCGAATTGATCGGTGGCGGTCCAAGTCAAGAACCCGAAGCGAGATTCGCAACCGCTCTGGTCACGGCACTGGGAATAACGTTTGGGGTGTGAACAGGCGGAGCTCGACCATCGACACGGGCGTGGGCCACCGTCGCCTATTGGACCTGAAGTGCCCAGATGAGCGGCAGGCAGTCAGACACCGACAAGGACCTTCGCCTCTGGCTTCACCCGTCGCTGATCAGGTCACATTTGATTGTGTACGAAGCCAGTTCGAAGTTCGGATTCGGTGCCGGGACGGGAACCGGGAAGGGAAAGTGAACGCTGCCGCCGGTGACGGAACGATGGGAACGCACGTTCTGGTTACGGGAGCGACTGGGTACATCGGTGGCCGGCTAGTAGGGAGGCTACTCGGCCGCGGTGCGCGTGTCCGCTGTGTCACGCGTGACCTCCGACGGCTAGATGGCCGTAGGTGGCCGGGCGTGGAGCTTACTCAAGGCGACCTCGTTGACGAGGATGCTGCGCGTCGAGCATTGGACGATATAGATGTCGTCTATTACCTGGTGCACTCGATGTGGGGCGGGGAGGCGTTCCCCGAACGGGATCGTCAAATCGCTCATAGCTTCGCAACGGCTGCTCAGAAGACGGGCGTCATGAGGATCGTCTATCTCGGGGGACTTGGAGATCCGAGCCAAAGCCTGAGCGAACACCTGATCTCGCGTCACGAGGTGGGCCATATCTTGGCCGCCAGCGGCGTGTCAGTAATCGAGTTCCGCGCCTCAATGATCGTCGGCTCGGGATCGGTGAGCTTCGAAATGATCCGGAGCTTGACCGAGCGTCTGCCGATAATGGTCACTCCCCGGTGGCTGGACAGGCGCTGCCAACCGATCGGCATCCGCAACGTCCTGGAATACCTGATTGAAGCACTCGACCATCCTGATGCCGAAGGCATCTACGAGATCGGCGGTTCGGACATACTCAGCTACAGGCAAATGATGCTCGAATACGCCCGCGTTCGGGGGCTCCACCGTCGAATCTTCGTCTTTCCCGTGCCTCACCCCCAATGGAGCAGCCGGTTCGTTGACCTTGTCACACCGATTCCATACGCCATCGCAAAACCGCTTGTGGCCAGTCTGGATACCGATATGACGGTACGGAGCGACCGCGCTCTACGCGAGTTCGGTGTCCGGCCAATGCGCTATCGTGCCGCGCTCGAGTTGGCGCTGGCCCGGGTGGAAAGTGACGAGGTCGAGACGACGTGGGCCTCCAGCCTGGCCAGTTTCAGCGCGGATCAATTCCCAAGTCGCCAGCTCGCGATTCACGAGGGCATGCTGTTTGAGCGCCATCGGATCCGTTGCTCGGCAACACCCCAAACGGTCTTTGACGCCGTGTGCGCGCTCGGCGGCGACCGCGGATGGCCCGCCGGCAACACTCTGTGGCAGATTCGGGGGCTCATCGACCGGATATTTGGCGGGGTAGGCATGCGACGAGGTCGCCGCCATCCCCGCGAGCTTCGCATCGGTGAGCCCGTGGACTTCTGGCGCGTCGAGGCACTCGAGCCACCCCATCTGCTGCGGTTGCGAGCCGAGATGAAGCTTCCTGGAACTGCCTGGTTGCAGTTCGAGGTCCTGCCCGACTTGGACGGTGCTCGGATCGAACAGACTGCGTTCTTCGATCCGCACGGTCTCTCCGGTTACCTCTACTGGTACACCTTCCTGCCGTTTCACCGGTTCCTGTTTCCTGGGCTCATCCGAGCGCTGCGTCGGACCGCCGAATCGAGGGTCCCCGAACCCTCGCCTGCGTGATCTTGACCCCGAGGACTTCGAACTGCGTACTACTCGGGCGACCCTAAAGGAAGACCCGATTCAAGCTCATGCGGCACGCTGCACTCCCGAATAAGGCCTCTGAGCAGGTCACGTCGACACAGATGTGGCCCGTGCGAGCCGCACTTTGATTGGGGGACCCCTCGTCGCCATCCTCAGCCACAACCCCGTTTATCCCCCTTTTCTCGCTCGCGATGGGACCTTCGGCCCTGGGGGCGATTGCTCCGGGGCCAATAGGCTCAGGCTCAAGGCGCCGAACGAGTTCGTTTGGTGTTCGCCTCGGAGGGGTAGGTGCCATGCCTCTAGGGAAGACCCGTCGTGGTCTTTCTCCCCTCGGCAACCTCGCCGCTGCCGGCACATCGGCGCAGCCGGTGCTCTCGCTCGAAGACGGAGCCCGCGTGGCGGTTGTCGGCGGTGGCCCGGCGGGTTCGTTCTTTGCACACTTCCTCCTCAAGATGGCAGCCGAGGTCGGCCTCGACCTCTCCGTCGACATCTGGGAGCCCCGTTCGTTCGCTCGCAGCGGCCCGGGTGGCTGCAACCACTGTGGCGGCATCGTCTCCGAGTCGCTTGTCCAGATCCTCGCGACCGAGGGGATCAACCTGCCACTCGATGTCGCCCAGCGGGGCATCGAATCGTATGTCGTCCATATGGATGTCGACAGCGTCCGCATCGCGAGCCCAGGCGGTGAGCGGCGGATCGCGGCGCTTTATCGTGGCAATGGGCCGCGGACGGGAGAAGCATCGCCCTGGGAGAGTTTTGACGGCTTCCTCCAGAAGATAGCGGTTAGTGACGGCGCGCGCGTTGTTCGCTCGCTCGTCAGCGGCATCGAGTGGCGCGATGGCCTTCCGAATCTCCTTGAAGCTGGGGGCAGCGCATCGCCATACGAGCTTGTCTGCATCGCATCCGGAGTGAACAGCAACTTCGTTGGACTGCTCGCCCAGGCCGGAGTCGAGATGGGCCCGCTTGAGACCATGCGCACCTATATCTGCGAGTTCCGTTCTGATGCTGAGACGATCCAGCGGGTGCTCGGCGACTCGATGCATGTCTTCCTACTCGACATCCCTCGCCTCGAGTTCGCTGCATTAATCCCCAAAGGCGAGTTCGTCACGATGTGTTTGCTAGGGGAGGATATCGATGAGAAGCTCGTGCACGAATTCCTCCATTCGCCTGAGGTGATGCGCTGCTTCCCCGTCGACTCGACGCCCTGCGTGTGCACCTGCTCTCCCTTGATCAACGTTCGCGGCCCGAAGGAGCCGTTCGCCGACCGCGTCGTCCTTGTTGGTGATAGCGGGGTGACCCGCCTCTATAAGGATGGCATCGGCGCCGCCTTGCGCACGGCCAAAGCGGCAGCCGAGTCCGCCGTCTTCCAGGGGATTGCGGCCGAGGACTTCAGACGTCACTACGCGCCGACTTGCGAGGCGATCGCGGCGGACAACGCAATTGGCAAGTTCATGTTTACGGTCACACGGGCGTTCAAGTACGCGCGCTTCTCGCGGCGCGCAATCGCGCGAATGAGCCGGAACGAGCAGGCATCCCCCGGCTCCGCGCGACGCCTCAGCTCTGTGCTTTGGAACATGTTCACTGGCAGTGCCCCGTACCGCGAGATCCTGAAGGACACCCTCCACCCCGCGTTCCTCGCGGGAATGGCCTGGAACCTTCTGCTCGGTGCTCCTCCCCGGCGCCGAGGACCGAAGGCGGCCTGACGATGGGCACCGGCGCGCTCGGCACGGTGTACCCGAATGGTGCGGTGATCGTTCGCGAAGGGGAACCTGGCAACTGCATGTACGTCGTTCAGGCGGGCAAGGTCGAGGTCATCCGCGGGGAAGGTGATCGCGAGCGACGACTCGACGTGATTTCCGAGGGAAGCTTCTTCGGGGAAATGGCGCTCTTCGAGACTGAGATGCGCTCCGCGACCGTGCGCGCACTGGGCGATGCGCGGGTCTTGACCATTGACAAGAGAGCGTTGCTGCGCCGGATCACGGAGGATCCACTGCTCGCGCTGAACCTACTGAAGACACTCTCGTCGCGACTGCGCGAGGCACGCCGTTCCCAGGTGGCAACGTGAGTAGACACGACAATCTCATGCGGCTGACGCCCTCATTTCGTCCGACTCAGCTGCAGAAAGTCTCACCTTGCCAGGCGAGCTGCCCGATCTCCGGCGACATCCGAACATGGGTCGGCATCATCGCCCAGAGGGAGAAGTTGGGCCTCACGCTCGAGGAGGCTTTCGCGCGCGCCTGGGGAGTGATCGTCGAGCGCAACCCGATGCCGAGCACGCTGGGCCGCGTTTGCCCGCGTCCTTGCGAATCAGACTGCAACCGCTCGGAGCTCGACCAGCCCGTCTCGATCAATGCAATGGAACGCTTCCTGGGTGACTGGGCCATTTCCAAGCGGCTCCCACTTGCCCGCCTCGAAGAGAACCAAAAGCCCGAGTGGATCGGCGCTATCGGCTCCGGCCCGTCGGGCCTCTCGTTCGCATATCAGATGGCCCGTCGCGGGTACCGGGTGACGATCTACGAGCAACGGCCACGGGCGGGCGGAATGCTCCGTTACGGGATCCCGGACTACCGGCTGCCCCCCGAGGTGCTCGACGCTGAGATCGACCGCATCGCGCGTCTCGGCGTCGAGATCCGGCTTGACACGGCCGTCGGAAGCGACGTTTCACTTGCCGAATTGCGGGCGCGCCACGTCGCTCTATACGTCGCGATCGGGGCGCAGGCGGGCCGTGAACTCGGGATCACGGGCGAGGTTGACGGGGCCGTCTGGAACGGCGCGGAGTTCCTTCTCCGCGTCAACCAAGGCGACCCAGTGGAGGTCGGCGCGACGGTAGCAGTGATCGGTGGGGGCAATACCGCAGTCGACGCCGCGCGGACGGCCCGGCGAACTGGCGCCGACGTGACGATCGTTTACCGGCGTTCCCGCAAGGAAATGCCGGCGATCGAAGCGGAGGTCGATGATGCGCTTGCGGAGGGGGTGGGGCTGCTGCTCCTGAGTACGCCGGTACGGGTCGAACGGCGTGACGGCTCGCTCATCCTGACGGTCGTCTCCATGGAGCTCGGCGAGCCAGACGAGTCCGGACGACGGCGGCCAGTCGCCGTGGCGGGTTCGGAGACCGAGCTGCCGGTGGACACCATCATCGCGGCGGTCTCCCAGGTACCCGACTGGTCGGGCCTCGAAGAACTCCAACGTGCCGGTTGGCTCGCTCCCGATTCGAGCGGCGCCATCACGGAGGGAGTCTGGGGTGGCGGCGATGCGATCGAACTTGGCATCTGCGGGACGGCCATCGCCCACGGCCGACGTGCCGCAGAGGCACTCCATACCCGACTTGGCGGGCGTCCCGAGCCGGTGCCGGAGAGCCGCCCGCCGATCAGCTCCGCCGCACTGCTGCTCGATGCCTATCCACCGGCCACGCGTGCCGAGGCTGTTCGCCTCGCTCCAGACGACGCGGTCCGCCTCCCCAGCGCCGAGGTCAGCCTTGGCATCGACGAGGAGCAGTTCCTAGGGGAAGCCAGCCGCTGCTTGTCGTGCGGTTCCTGTTTCGGCTGCGAGCAGTGCTGGATGTTCTGCACCGTGCTGTCGTTCGGTCGTCTCGCCGATTCTGCCCCGGGGGCGTACTTCTCGCTCTCGCTCGACAATTGCCTGGAATGCGGCAAATGCGTCGAGGTGTGCCCCTGCGGATTCCTCGAGGTAACCGGTGGCGGTCTTTCTCAGTCGTCAAGGTAGCGTCGAGCCTTCATTCTCTTGCGCCTCGGGACACCACCCATTCAATGCTCGGGGCCGCGTCACTATCTGTTGCGAGTTCTTTCGCCAGCCTGAATCGTTAACTAGAACACCTCCGGCGCTAACAGGCTTCCATGCCCATGACATCCGAGCAGCGCTCCCTCCGATCGCGTTTAGGCGCCTATACCGTGCACTCCCGGGGATTGACCGATACTGAGCCGACCCGTGCGGCGTTCATGGCCCGTTTCGAGCGCGAGGTCGATCCTGAGAGCAAGCTTTCGTCTGCGAAAGGTCAAAGCGAGCCGAGGCGGCTCGGAAGGCCTACTCTCACCCGCCTGGCCTTTCGGTCTTTCCGGTCGTTATCGCGCTGAGCGACGAATCGGGCCTCACCTCCTCGCCCGTTCCGGCGAGTTCAAGAGGTTGCACGACGTGGGCCGCTTGCCGGATGACCCCCTGCGACGCCTCTGAAGGGCCCATCCTTCGATGTCAGTCCCACGGGTGACCTTGACCCCGTTTTCCGGACCACCGTTGTAAGAGTCAGGTCTGGGTGGTGACTGAGTGTAAGGCCTCGAACTCGATCGGTGGAAGGTAGCCGAGCGAGCTGTGAAGACGCTCGGGGTTGTAGAAGTGCTCGATCCACTCCGCGATCGCGATGGATAGCTCGATCTTCGTGCGCCACTTCTTGCGGTTGAGCAGCTCGATTTGCATGGACCCCCAGAAGGACTCCATGGGGGCGTTGTCGTAGCCGTCGCCGATCGTGCCCATCGAGCCGGTGAGCCCCTTCTCGCGGACGAGCTGTGAGAACCCCCACGACGTGTATTGACTAGGTTCAATCGATCGTCGCAACGCCGGCCTTCTGGAGCAAGAGTAGATGCTCATCGAAGGCTTCGGCGGGTGTCTTCCAACCAAGGGTCTTGCGGGGTCGGCT